>MDTD01137105.1_pt1 | contig 14955 bp, 25 predicted proteins | sample 811221 | NCBI WGS metagenome assembly MDTD01 (sample SAMN05326646, study PRJNA326480) | marine metagenome | isolation source: seawater | place: Pacific Ocean: South West | collected 2011
AACTTTTACTTACTTTTTCTAGTCTTTCAAAAATATTGATAATAAAGCTATAAATGATGCATTCAATAAATTACTTTCAATTAAAGTTAAAAGAAAGATTTATTCAGAGATAAATAGTTTTAAACAAAATTCACTAGAAAACTCAACAATTTATTAAACTAACCAAGAATGAAATATCTTTTGCTAATTCATTAAGAGCTGAATGCTCTCCTGATTCTACTAGAATGCTTAATAGTGAGCTAAAAAGATACAAAGGAGGCTAAGAATTGCTTTTATTAATACAAACTCACTAGTCGATATATTATGAACGATAACAATCAATCTCTAGAAGAAACTCTTAAAAAATTACAAGAGGATGAGGAATCAATCCCTTTAAAAAAATGGAATGAGGAACTTGGTTCAAAATTGATTTTGCTCTTCCCACCAATTATTTTCTTAATAACTTTTCTAAAAATAAACAGTGATAAATCAATATTTGATTTATTTATTTTTATAACGATGTCATTAATTCTTATTTTAGGAGGAGTTTCATTGAATTTCTTGATAACAAGGAAAAATAAAAAATAATTTTTTTATACAACTTTATCTTCAATATGCTGACAAATAATTTCAAAAATAAATCAAATTACACAAAAGTTTGCTAACAATGGCACCTCTTTAATCTAAACAGTAAGTTAGCCTATTGAGAATTCTCTTGAAAAAATTGCAAATCGTTACAGTTGGAATTGGATTATTTGTAGGATTGATTTTTAGTTGGATTTATGGCCTTTCTGGTGGTGATGTATTTGTTTGGATTTTTTGTTTATATCTTGGTTTAGAGGTTGGACATATTTTATTTACTGATGATGAAAATGATGATGATGACGACTTCGATGGAGGAATTTTAACTCCAGTTTTTCAAGGAATTTAAATCAAAAAAATTTATTAGCTAATACATATACCACATACATATTTTCTTAAGTTTAATAAAATTATCTATTTAAATCATTTATCTATTTAAATCCTTTACGTACTATCCATAAATAATATGTAAACCAAATTGGGGGTATAAATTTTGCAAACTGTCCTAATTTGTATATATAAAAAGGAGTATTGTCATAAGTAATACGGTTAATAATTAATGATGAAATTATTATCCAAATAGCAATTAGAACTATATTCGCCAATACTAATGCGAATTTATTTTCTTTAAAAATTTTAGGCATAAAAATTAGATCTTATTTATTAATAATCTATAGTTAAGATCTTTAATTGAAAAGTTGATAAAATAATTTTTTTATTTGTTGTAGTTAAAAAAGGTTCCAAATCATTTTGTTTCATATCTATGTGATTTTTAAGACCTGATTTTTATCAGTAGGCCCCAAAAATAGAAATATCTTTGGTAACATATTTCTAAGCTTAATATTTTCTTTATATTTCATGGTTATATCAATGACGAAAGGCTACAGTGATCAAACTGCTGGAGCCAAGGTTTGTATAGATTTGGCCACAGATTGGGCTTTAGAGTGTGTAGAAACTATTCCAAGATTGGGAAAAAAAATTTTTCTTATGGACTTCGGAGCTGCCGATGGTGGAACTGCCATAGAATTTTGGGACAAAATCATACGCTCTTTATCCTCTAAAGGAAAGGAATCACATATATCTCTTATAGGCAATGATTTGTACTCTAATGACAATGAAACATTATCAAAGAATATTGAATTACACGCCGCAAATAATAAATTATTCTCTTCTTTTCTCTGTGCGGGAAGCTTTTATGAGCAGTTAGTACCATCTGATTTTCTTGATTTTGGTTTTTCAGCTACAGCAATGCATTGGCTTAATAAAAAAGTAACATCGCTTGATAATCATACTCATGTTCTCGCATCAAATAATCAAACAGCAAGAAATGATTTTATGAATCAAGCTCTTATTGATTGGAATCAAATTCTAGAGATGCGAAGTAAGGAGTTAAAAGTTGGTGGAAGGCTACTAACTGTTAATTTATCTAGAGATGAGGATAATAGATATTTAGGCAATAATGGAGGAAAGACAGTAAATGTACATGAAGAAATTCACTCAATTTGGTTTGAATTATTAACTGAAAAACTTATATCAGAAGAAGAGTATAAAAGAGGAACGATACAAAATTTTTATAAATCACCGAATGAATTTATTCAACCTCTTAAGGACAAAAATTCAAAAGCCTATAAAAACGGTTTGAGATTTCTCAAAGAGAGAACTGTTTATGTGGATTGTCCTTATAAAAATGCATGGCAAGATTCCAAAAATACTGATGTATTCGCTCTCGGACTTATGGAAACTATAAGAAGTTGGAGTAAGCATAGTTTTCTTTCAGCTTTGGAAAGTCAAAATGACAGAATTAACAATCCTGTAGATATATTGTATGATCGACTGAAAAAACGAATTCAAAGTAATCCAGAGAATTGGAGTTTAGATTATGTTGAGCATCACCTTATGATGGAGAAAGTTTAATGGTTAATTTACAAACTTTAAATAAAAAAGAAATAGGTGTAATAGCTGAGCATATTACTGAAGACCTCTCGATTTATGTAATAGCAGAGAATAACGAAGATGATAAGCCTGCGAACGGAGGCTTAAGACTACTTGAATATAAAACTGATTTTGAATGTATAGAAGATGGATTCAGACTCGCAAAGTTAATGAAAACGAAACATGATTTATATTCAACTGGCTTTTCAGGAGGGAAAATAGTTGCAAGATCTTCAGATTTAATTTCTATTAAGGAGAGGCTAATATCGGCCACTTCTGAATTGCTACAAAATCTTGAAGGAAAAATGATAACAGGTTGTGATTTAAATACTGATATATTCGATATGACAAAACTTAATAAATTAACTCCACATGTATTAGCTGCTGTAGATAGTCAAGTTGATGCTAGTACATCTACTGCTATGGGAGTGATTGGAGCTTTTGAGGCTTTCCAGAATTGCTTTAATGTCGATTTATCTAAAGGTGCATTGGTTCATGGTTGTGGTGCTGTTGGAAAAATAGTTGCATCTGAACTATCAAAATTAGGAATTAAAACTTTTGTTGTTGATAAAGAGATTAAAAAAACGATAATTCCAGGGACAATTTCTTTAGGTGATGATCCAAAATGGTATCAAAGGGAATTTGATGTACTTTTCCCTTGTTCAATTTCTGGTCTAATAAATACGAATATTGCACCCTTCATGTTGAATAAAAAGGCAATTATACCTGCAGCTAATGCTCCATTTACAAATCAAATTATTCCAGATAAATTAAGAAAGTCGAATATAATCGTTATTCCTGATCCTTTAGTAAATGCAGGAGCTGTGATAGCTGATTCTATTGAAAGATATTCACCTGAGGCTTGGGAAGTAGCTTCTCCAAATAAAGTTTATGAGTTTGTTAAAAATGCCGTTAGAAAGAAGTGTTTTATTTTTCTATCTATGCTTCAGAGCGGATTAACAACTGATGAAATTTTGAGATTAATTCAAAATGAAAAAAGTAAAATTATAGGAACAACTTTTTAAAATATTGATAAATATGAATTTTCCTAATTCTTGTGATATTGCCATAGTTGGTGGAGGTATGGCTGGACTAAGTGCGGCAGCTTCACTTAGTGAAATGGGGATACGAAATGTTGTTGTTTTTGAAGCTTCTTCTATTTCAAATATGAGAGGTAGTAGTTTTGGCGAATCAAGAATGTATAGACAAATGTATTCTGATCCAGTTCTTTGCAAATTGGCAAAGGAGTCTAATAGGCTTTGGGCAGAACAAGAATCAAATTGTGAAGTATCCTTGCGTAAAGAGCATGGATTACTTTTTTATGGGGAATCGTGGGAAGAAGAGACAATAGAGGGCTCAATTCCTGGAGCTCAGAAAGTAATGGATGAACAGAATATTCCATATGAATTTCTTGATTCAAAAGATATTTCTAAAAGATTCCCCATAAATGCAAAAGATCATTTTATTGGACTTTTTGAACCTAGTGCTGGGGCAATTTATAGTGAAAGAGCTATAAATAATTGGTCTAAAATAATAAAAAATAGTGGTAATAAGATATTTGAAAATTGTTCAATTAATGAAATTGATGCAGCAAGTAATATACTCAAGGTTAATGGGAATCAATCAGTTTCATACGATCAACTAATAGTTACATCTGGTATGTGGACTAATGAATTATTGAAACCTTTAGATTTTAAGCTGAAAATAAAAATATGGCCAATGCTTTGGGGACACTACCTAGTTAATGAAAGTTATGTAAATGAATATCCACAATGGTTTTGTTTCCAAAAAGCTAAAAATGATGATGGAGGGCTTTATTATGGTTTTCCTGTTCTTAGTAAGAATATAGATAATATTTCTAGAATCAAAGTTGGAATAGATTGGGCACCAAATTCTTTAGTAGGTGATGATCCCTCAGCTATGGATAACCCTAATGTAGAAGCTTTAAAAGATTTATTAGATGAATTCATTTTTAGCAACCTTAATGGAATTTTAAAATGTGATGAGATATTTGTAAGTCCCTACACTATGACAAGTGATGTAAATTTTATCCTTGATAAACTAAAAACAAATATAACTATATTCTCTGGTGGCTCAGGACAAGCTTTTAAATTTGCACCATTAATTGGTAAATGTTTAGCTGAGAAATCAATTGGAAAAAAATGTAGTTATGAAATAGGATGCTGGGAACTAAACAGATCTATACTCCATCAATAATTGACTTGCTTGTTATTTTTTCCAAGACTTTATACCCTACTAAAATTTAAATTTATATAAATTCTTTATTAACTACTTTTAATCAATCATACCCAATTCCATTTTCAGGATTAGTTATGAAGATAATCAAGTTTAATGAAAAGTTAGAGGGCAAATTTAGAGTTTTTAGCAACAAAAGAGCAATTCCTTGAGTGATGTTAAATTGATTATTTTTCAAAGTAATGAAATCTGAAATTATTGAATAATAAGATCTAAAAGATAAATCAAATTTTATGAATAAAGTTCTTTTATCTTTTTAGAAAAAGAGACCTTTACTCTGGATGAACATATGAAAAGAGGTATTATGTAGATATAGTTGAAAGAATGCTTTTATTAAAATAAATATTAATGAAGCGCTTGTAAATAAATAAATAAATAAATCCTTTCTAAATGAAACTTGGTCTTTCAAATAAAGTCTTTTTGATTTCATAATTAAATAAATATCTATATTAAGACTTAGCAAAAATGAAGATCTTGTCTTCAAAATTATATCTTTTATTAAGATTGCGATGTATTAATTCTTATTGATTAAGTTTCTGCCTTTCCAAGTCCAGCCCGATCCAGTAATTGTTTTATAAATTGATAAAAAACTTATATAAAAAACAATAATTCCTCCAAGCCCATTAAGGAACCAATAATTCGTAGGTATTTTAAAATTAACATACAACCAATATCTTTTATATGCATAAGAAATTATTGCTAATAGAGAGATAATTAATATTTTAATTAATACGATATTAAAATTATTTAAAGCTAAAGAGCTTAATGCGAAAAATAGTAATAACCATGGTGTTGAGAAAGTTAAAAGTACATATCCTGAAGCAGATATAGATTTAAAAATGTTTCTATCTAGACCTAAAAACCAATTCTTACTCCACCCTTCTAATAATGAATTGAAATTACTATACATATTGAGAGATATATCCTTTATTGCAATTAAGAATTTTAATTTTAGATTAAATGATTTTATTTTTTTTGCTAAAGCCAAATCCTCAACGACTTGATCAAAAGTACCCTTATGACCTCCAATTTTTAGATATGAATCACTCTTGAAAAGCATAAATGGTCCAGCTGCAAATGAGGTTTCATTCTCAGGATTATTTGTTTTTGATATTGGAAAACCTATAGTTAATAAGCTTGTCATAATTGGTTGCACTATCCATTCAGCAAGACAATTACAATTTACCTTGGGTGCAAGAGATAATAAGTCTATGCATTCACTTTCAGACTCAAATAAAGCATTAAAAATACAATCACTACCTACCTCAACATCAGCATCAATAAATAGTAGCCATTTTGATGAAACTTTTTGTGAACCAATATAGCAAGGCCAATTTTTACCTACCCAATTTTCACCATTTGGTCTTGATCCTGAAGGAATTACTTCAAGATTAATATTTTTACGAGAAAATTTAGATATATAATTCTTTGCAATCGAAAAGGTCTTATCAATACTAGAATCATCTACTACTAATATTCTTAAACTTTTACATGGCATTTTGATTTTGCTTAATGCTTCAAGACATTTTGCAATATTATTTTCTTCATTAAAGGTGGGAATAATAATTGTTAGTTCGGTTTCAATTAGACTTTTTTCTATCTTATTTTCTAAAAAAGGAGCATTTTTAAAAATAAATAATTCTAAAAATAAAGAAAAAATATTTGATAAAAGAGATATTAAGGATATAAAAAGTATTAAAGTCATCAATCTTTGAGAATTTAATTTTTGTTTTTAATATAAGACATACTTTTATTTTTATATACTATAAGTTAAATAATTTGCTTTCATAAATATTACTTTTTACTCATCACATGATTAACATGCTTTGAATTTGATGTATATTAATAATCTATATTAAATAATAAATTATGGATTCCTCTCAGCAATTAGTTTTAATGGCTTTTGCTTTATTAATAGTTATTTTTGCAGGTACATTGGCACTAAGATTAGGTGTAGGTCTTAAGAACGATTAATAATATAATGACGGAGAATCTTGGGGGAGGACTTAATAATTTTAGTAAGTGGTGTGATACATTAAATGATATCCAAGAAGAAAAGCTTAAAAGAGACAACAAGGATTTACAAAAAGATTGGACGGAGGAAGTAATAATTCCTGAAATCTTATATAAAAAATTATTACCAAAACAAAGAAATTCTTGGATATATTGTGATTTACATGAGATTTACTCATCTCAAGATATATTGGATATTTTCGGTGTTGATTTTAATGAGTTAAATGATTGCTTTTCTAGAAAATTTTATAAATTAACTTTAGAAGAATTAAAGGTATGGGAGCATTTTGGAAATTCAATTGATAGTGAATTACCTATTAGGGATATCTTGATAATTTATTCTCAATAGATGTAAAGTTTCACTTCTTATAAATTCATAAGATTTTTAAGTAATATTTATAAAATTTTTTTAAAGTATTAACTAATATGATTTTTAATAATGAAGCTAATAGATGATTTTGTGAAAAGATTCCATGACTTTAATCTACCATCTCCAGAGAAATGTTTTATTTTAGAAGATGGAGATGAAGTTTTTATTAGTAAGTGGATATTAAAAGGTAAGTTAAATGGTAAAGCAAAGGATTTATTTGAATGGATTGAAAAGAAGTACTCATTTGATAAATCTAAATCTAAAATATTAGATCAATCAGAATTTGATGACATTGAAAGAAGATTTTTTTTGAAAAATTGGAGAATAATTGTTTTACTTTGTGAATATCAAACTAAATTCAGATATTATTCAAAAGCAATTAATGCAATAAAGGAAAAAAGTTTTTCTGAAATGGATAATAATGAATTTTTAAAACTTTTTGATAAAAAATGAATAAAGATATTAGAAATAGATATTTGGAAGAATTTGATGAAGGCTCAAATTTATTATGGCCATCTGAAGAAGAAGATAAAATTACAAGAAAATTTTATAGAGACTTGTCTCATTTCTCTAAAAACTCAAGTTCTATTAAAAAAGATACAAACTTGATAAAACAATTGATAAAAATCATAATTGGAAGAGGAAGTTCTCCTAAAAGTTAATAATAAGTTCTTAAAGTTTTTATGTATATTAATACTTTTTTGAAAGTCTTTATGATATCTTTGGGGGCTTCTTTTGGAGCTAATGCACGATTTTTTATAGTTGAAAGATTAATTCTTTTTAATAAATTTAAAGATTTTAAAGTAATAATAGTTAATCTAATATCAGTTTTTTTATTAGGAATATTTTTTCCTAATTTATTTCAAAATAATAATGTAGATATCAAATTTTATTATTATTTTTTAATAGGCTTTCTAAGTAGTTTTAGTACTTATTCATCATTTATTTATAATTTATTTACTCTATTAAAAAAAAGAAAATTTAAAAGATGTCTATTTTTAATAATTATTTCTTTAATATGTGGAATAACTATATTTAATCTTGGTTACTCAATGGCTAGAATATAAATGCTGAAAATTCATAGTATCAAATATTTTCTAATATCTATTTATGCAATATGTGGTGCTTTATTATCCTCACTTGTTGATAATATCTTAATTATAAACACAATAGGATGCTTGCTTTTAGGATTTATAAATACATTAAAGATTTCTCGAAAACAGAAAATATTTTTTGGAATAGGATTTTGTGGATCGCTGACTACATATAGTAAATGGATAATGTATATATCTTTAACGTTAGATAAAGGTTTATATTTAAAATCTTTTTTTATAATAAGCAGTAATTTACTTCTTGGGATAATTTTTTTGTATTTAGGATATCTAATAGCGAATATTTTAAATAAAAAATTTAGAATTTTTTGAGATAGATTCTCTTTCTAATATCTATAAATCATTCTTGATTAAATAAATTTATAAATAAATATTTTTAAAATTTTATAAATTCTTATTTCCTATGAAAATAATTCAAAAATGATTTAAATTAAATTATAAAGTGAATAAAGCTATGAGTAATTCTTTGAAAGACTTCATAAACGAATTTTTTGATCTTTGTAGAGAGTATCAAACAGAAATCCCTCCTAAAAAGATGGCAGAGATTCTAAGAGATTATGCAGATAGACTAGATGAATAATAAAGACAAACCTTTTTATGTTGGTGAAATGATTCCATCAATAGCAAATTATCAGAAGGTCATCGATAATTATAAAAAAGGTATAAAAGCTGGTGAATTTTATGAGGAACCTCTAGGAGACGACTTTATTTATCCTGATTGGTAAAAAATAGGATAAATATTATTTATAGTTATCTTTATTTAAAAATAGTCAAATATTTTTTCTTGTAATAATTAGTTTATTTGATATTAAATAATTTTAATTTAAGAGCATTATGGAAATAATTTTTCAGTAGAAGTACATTTTCTTGAAAATAATAATAAATTGTTTTCTTATAATTCTCTTAGATCAAATTACATTATTGATTTAATCATATATCTTAAACTCAAGTAATTTATATGAGCTAAAGAATGATTTTTAGGTTGATTACAAGACAATATTTTTAAATTATTCCTTTGCAAGTAATATTTGATTTATTGACTCTAATTTCAAATTCGGTTTTATATATATATATGCTTATTTAAAATGTTTAAATTTATTGCTTTCCTAGTACTATCTCTTTATGCGACTTATATGGATTCTGTTCTGACATTTTCAAAAGTAAAAAATAAAAATATTATTCCGATCTCAAATCAACTACCAGCATAAATATGAGTAAAAATCTTCCTAGACCTGAACATGGATGGACTAAAACAGTTAGAAAGAAATTTAATATATTCATTAAAGAGAAAAATCCAAATTTTAAAGAATGTAAAGAATTTATAGAGAGGCTAGGAATTGAATTAAATGAAACGAATCTAAAGTTTGCAGCAGGTATATATATCTTCGAAAAATATGATGCTCGACATACCGTAGAAGAGATAAAAGATATAGTAGAAGATGAAATATTAGAACTATTAGAGTAAATATAAATTCGTTATGTAAAGCACAAGTTATTAATATGCTAAACCCATACTTCTACTCGTTTCATCTCCAAGATAGACTCTGATGCTAAGGAAATCAGTTGGACATGCGGTTTCACATCTTTTACAACCGACACAATCTTCAGTTCTTGGAGAAGATGCTATCTGTCCAGCTTTACATCCATCCCAAGGAACCATTTCTAGAACATCTAGGGGGCAAGCTCGTACGCACTGTGTGCAGCCAATGCAAGTATCGTAAATTTTTACAGCGTGAGACACGATTTATTTTTATCTTTACGTAACCTAATAAATTAATTTTTATTTTGAGGTTGTTTATAAAAAAATAGGTTTAAATACTGATTTTAAGATAATCTTAATAATGTCTAAATTACGTGTTATAGCAAGGATCTATCTCTTTTAATTAATTATCCTAATAAATTTTTATTTATATTTCTTAATGATTAGTTGTTGTTAAATGATAATTGATTAGTTCAATTAAAAACTTATTAAGCCAACAAAAATTAAAAACGAAAAGGAAGTAAAGCAAATTTTAAATATAGAGGTTTTTCTTAATATCAAATCTTGCAGCCTTGCTTTTAATACACTTTATCGTGAGATTATCTAAGGTAAAAGTAAATAAATAGGTTTTAAACTAATTGAATATTTAGAGCCGATTAAGAAAAATCACAATCGAGAAAATACCTTCTTAAGTATTTATACTTAATATATGGAATGTATCTGATTATGATTAAAACGCTCAATTCATTTATTTTAAATTCAACAGTATCAATACTTGATAAATTGTATTTAAATAGAGACGTTCAAAGATTTTGGGTACTCGAAGTAATCGCAAGGGCTCCATATTTTTCTTTTATATCCGTATTGCATTTTAGGGAATCATTAGGATTAAAAAATCCTGTCACCATAAAACTGATGAAAGAACATTTTTATCAAGCTGTAAATGAAACTGAACATCTTAGGGAAATGGAGAAAAGAGGAGGTGATAAATTCTGGATTGATAGATTTTTTGCAAGACATTTTGTTTTGCTTTATTACTGGATAATGGTCATTTATTATCTTTTTAGTCCATTAAATGCATATGACCTTAATATGAAAATAGAAGAACATGCTTACTTTACTTATTCGAAATATTTGGCAGGTAATCCTCATGATTTGAAAATAGTTGAAATTGCTGAAGATGAGCTAAATCATGCAAAAGAATTAAAAGAAGCTATGTTTTTAATAAGAGAGTAAATATATTTTTTAAAAAATTTATTTGTTTTCTTCTTAATAAATAGATAAAAATAATTTATTTCTTTAACAATTTTAAAATTATATTGATGGTCCTTTATCCGAATTAATTTGTTAATAAAACCGTACATTTAAAAAATTAAAAATTAGAGTTGAAATTGTTAGAAATATTGAAGATATTTAAAATAAATGAATAATAAATTTTCTTTAAATCTTTGTAATAAGTATTTATTAAGTTATAGAGATGAATTTAATAAAACTTATGAGATAGGTTTTTATGCAAAAGATGCCTATGAATGTTTGATTCTTGCTAAAGAATTCAATGAATATATACGCGCATATCCGAATTCTGTAATAAGAATTAAGCAGAAATTTTAGATTTTATTAATGATGCCAATACTTAATATGCTTTTACCCTTTCTTTATAAAGAAAAAAAAGAAATTATTTACATTAAAAGAATTTATAGAAATAGAATTCAGTCTGAAATAGAGGCCTATTTAAGTGAAGAAAATATAAAAATTAATATTAAAACTCAAGATATACTTTTAGCGTTTAAAGAATTTACATAAACACTACAGTATTTACTACATAGTAATTAATTTTTAGTTGAATATTGAGCAAGTTTTTTATTATCTTCAGATGAATCCTGATAAACTTATTCTCCATTTCAAAGTATTATCAAATAAAAAATTTCTACATAAAAAAGTTGAAAAAGCATGCTCTCTTTTAGAGTAAGATAAAGCTGAGATTAATATAAAATGAACCAGGATCCAATCAGCATAATTGGTTCAAATCAAAATCCAAGAGATGATTCTCTTTTGTATTCTTTATATGAATTAGAAGAATCACTTCAGATATTTGAAAAGGATTTTAAGTTATGGTCAGATTTTGATAGTTGGAAAAATATCGCTTTCCAAAGATGGATCTTTAATAGAGCTATCGAAGTTTACAAAGGAAAAAAATTAGATTTAAGATGTACTTGTTGTGAATATAGTTATGTCCTATATCGAAATTTAAATCAGTGTATCGGTCAAAAATGTTATGGAATTAAAATCGCATACATGATTGTAAAGATTGTCGATGAAATCGTTTTAGCCAAAGCAAGAAGAGATATTGATGGTACATATTCCGCATGATTTTGTTAAAATTTCTCTTCAAAACTTATTATCTAAAATTAAGATAGTTATTTATTATCAGAATTTAACCTATGGACAAAAATAATGATGAGCTTTCTAGAAATCAAAAAGAATTTATAGATTTTTTAGAGAAAGCATCAACAAATGATTCTACTTATTCAAAAAAAATAGTTAAAAATAAAAAACAGGGACTAATTCATCCAAATTCTCTTATAACAAAAAATATTTCTCTTTTTTCAAATAACCCTAACTATAAATTATTAGCTTGGCTTATTGTTCAATTAATTATATTTTCATTATTTATATTTGTAGTGACTATCTTGAAAAGCAATTTTGTTCCTTATATTAATTCTATTTAGATTATTTATTTATTCAATTTCATAGATAATTTGGAAATTATTTAGAGTTATTTTTATATTGATAGTAGTTAATCAATAAAATTTTTCATCGCAATTCTTCTATAATTTTTTACTAAATAATTTTATGATTTTATTTTAATATTATTTTTGATTTTGAGAATCATCCATTCTTTTTTTTGAATAAACTTTTACTCTTAAGTAAGATAAGGGAAAAGCCAATTAAAAGAAAAAAGGCAAAGGTATCTAAAAAAATAATTATGTATTCTGGCTTATCCAAATTATTCAAGATTTTAGATTTTTAATATAATGTGTTGAAAGATTGCTTTGAGTATATATCTTTTCTAAAAGCTCCTTATCTGTTTTTTCTTTTGGTAAGGCTTTAGATACTATTAAGACTCCAATAATTAAGATAATTTGGATAATGAAGCCACTAATGGCGAAATTTAAAAATATAAATTGCCAATTAAACATAAATATTTAATGCTTTTAATCAAAAGATATACAAAAAAAATGATAATGAAAAGTTTATGGTATATCTCAAACATTATAAATATTACTTCACAAACAATTGATAAAATATTTTCAATAAATCTAATATTTTCGATCCTTTTAACTCTTTATCAATTATTTAAATAGATTCTAGAATAATAAAAATATGTTAATTTTATTCACTTTATAAAAGTTCTATTAAAAATATAATTAACGCGAGACTTGACGAATATTATCTGCTAGACTATATTAGTAGTACATATGTATTATTAATATGACTTTAGGGGGAGCTAGTGTTTGGACTAATTTTTCTTATGGCAATCGTATTGATGCCCCAATTGGTTGGTTGCTTAATCCTGAAGGAAGCAAAATAATTTTGTTTATGAGAAATAAAAAGTCATCTAGGCATAATTTAAAGGTGTTAGTTCAAACCTATTATACAAATCATCTTGGAGAGCCAAATGCAATTAAATCTTCAAGTCAACTTCCATTAGATAAAGCATGGGAAAAGTGGCATGATCTTCAGTTAGAAGGATGGACTTATGAAAATCATGAACTCCCCTTAACAATTTCTTCAATAATATGAGCAATATCAAACTAATAGAAATAATTTTCTAAAAAAATATAGAGTCACATCTTATAGCTTTATTCAGGTTATTAGAAGAAATTTACTATTGCTTTTATTATTAAAACTTATATAAACGGAAATAAAAAATGTTCAAATATATTATCTAAATTAGAAGATTTGGTTCTTATAGAGTTAATTCAAAAAGTGTAAAAAATCAGAAAATATCAAATTGTATTTTAATAATTTAGAACTTTTTTCCTCAGAAATTAATTTAACAATAAATTAAAACTCTTATTAAAAAGAAACTTACTCTAAAAAATAATTAATTGCTAAGCCACTCTTAATTATTATCTTTTTATATAAAGTTTGTTTTACCTCTGCCTTCTTTTCCAAAACCTAGCCATATAAACCATAATAACCAGCCAATAAAGGGAACTAAATTTATGAAAATCCACTTCCAATCTTTTCCAAAATTATTTAATCTTCTCAAGTCAATTGCAACTTGAGGCAAAAAACAAATAATTCCATAGACATTAAATCCTAGTGTAATAATAAAATACTGTAAAGTTATTAAGCTAATAATTAGGTTAGCTAATTGTACATACCACCAATCTTTTCTGGTAGTTTCTCCTTTGAAATCTTTGAAATTAATCCAGAAACTTATATATGCAGAATAAAGTTCTGTAAAAAATGTATTCATTAAATAATAACTATTTACATTTAAACTACCAGATTTTTTTATATTTAATCTATCATTAATAACTAATTTTCTAATATTTCCAATTTACTTAGAGACATTTAAAAATGAAAAGAAGCAATAAACATATTCTTAAAACATAAATTCTTTTAATCATAATTTTATTAACTTATTTTGGAATTAAGATATTGCAGCTTCTAATTTTTTTGGAAAATCTTATCAATAATTTCTTGTGTTGCAATAAATTATTCAATTTTTAATTAATTTGCTTTGCTCTTTTGGCTTTTCTCTCTATATTTCGTAATATATTATTTTTTACAGAAAAATCTGCAATTAAGATGATTATAAAAAAGAGTATCAACTTTGGAAAAATTGAGATTTGCATAATATTAAAAAATATCTATTTAAATAAAAACAAATGTTAGATATTAATCAAATATTTTTTCAAAATAATTGATAATTATTTTTAGTTAATACGAACTATTTTTTTTACCAAGATTGATTGTTTTTTATTTTTTTATGCCTATATTGTGACTTATTCTGATAACAAGTTTTAGGTATTTAAACTTTCTTCACTATTTCTTAAAAAAAACTTAATTGTTTTGTTCGAGGTTTTTTTAATTCCTCTATTAACCAATCTCTAGGAGACCATCCCACCATAATAGGAATTAATCCTTTTAGTTCATCTTTATTTTTAATATTTTCAGTCCATTTTTTTTCAATTCCATTTGGAACTATAACAGGCATT
>MDTD01071747.1_pt1 | contig 14953 bp, 19 predicted proteins | sample 811221 | NCBI WGS metagenome assembly MDTD01 (sample SAMN05326646, study PRJNA326480) | marine metagenome | isolation source: seawater | place: Pacific Ocean: South West | collected 2011
ACACCTAAAAATAAAATAATATTTCCTAAATTACTTAACATTATTATTAAACAAACTTTTTAATTCTGGAGGCATATACTTTTCATCATGCTTTGCTAATATTCTATCAGCAATAAAAAATTTTGTATCCTTAAGCACTCCCTCTGCAACAACGCCTTTTCCCTCTGCAAAAAGATTAGGCACTGTGCCACTATAAGATACGATTAATTCATTTTTAAAATCTGTTACAACAAATTTAATTTCTTTATTATTTATATTTAGAGAGTTTTTTTTTACCATTCCACCTATTCTTATTTTTTTATTTTTACTTACCAATTCTCCAAGCTTTATATCTGTTGGGGTTTTAAAATAAAGAATATTATTTGTTAGAGATTTTAAAATAAAAAAAATTGAAATGACAAAAGTAATTAACAACAAACTTAAAAAGGAAACTCTCTTTTTAACTTTTTTCGTAAGCATTTAAATGCTTTAAATTGATTTGTTGTACGAAGCGAAAACTTGTGTAGCTATTTTAGATTTTTCTAAAATTAATTGTCTTTCTTCGTTTGAAAGTTGTTTCAACTCTTTAGCAAAATCCTTTTCGTATTTCTTCAATGTTTTATAAGTTTTAAAATAAACTAGAATGCACGCCAAAAAAGTTATCGCAAATGACAACCATACGAAAGCACCATAACCATTCATAAATATAAAATTTTGAATCATAATCTTTTTAAATTCTTTTTCTTTATTTTAATGATTTCTGTCTTGTATTTCATCAGAAAAATTAGCGCACAATATAATAATAAGACTAATAACATCAACATTAATGGTAATAACATCGATGAATGGATTGAATTTGATCCTTGTAAAAGATTAATACTTTGAGGTTGATGTAAAGTATTCCACCAATTTACTGAAAACTTTATGATTGGAATATTAATAAATCCAACAATTGCGATTATGCTAGAAACTTTATTTGCTTTATCTTCTTGGGCTATGAATTTATAAGTTAAAATAAATAAAATATAGAAGAAAGCCAATATTAACATTGAAGTTATTCTTGCATCCCATGCCCACCACGTTCCCCAAGTAGGTTGCCCCCATAGTGAACCAGTTATTATTGCTAAGCATGTAAATAACAGTCCGATTGGTGCAATGCTTTTCGAAATTAATGTTAAATTTTTAGTTTTAAAAATAAATGTTATTAACGATATTATCGTAATGCAGGTAAACGTTGCTAAACCAATCCATGCAGATGGGACGTGTACGTACATTATTCTAACACTGTCACCTTGCAAGTAGTCAGGAGGCGATAATATTAAAGCAAATGTTAAAGCAATAATTAAGACGATAAAAAAAATTGAGTTAATAAATTTTATCAATTTTTCTATCCAATGAAAAATTTTACTTGGATTAATTAAATTAAGCATAAGTCTTGACTACTATAATATTATTTTTATGGGAAGTATGAATTTGAGCCTAATTGAGAATTGAGAGGGAGTTAAGAAGTATGAGTTAATCCTCAATTAGGCGAGAACACTTAAAATTAATATAAATCTGTGTCGCAGATTTGAAGGAATGTTGTTAAATTTTAGGCAAGAATGTTTTTTATTAATTCGAAAGCTTAAAATAATTTGATCCTTTTTTCCCGTAGAAGATTTCCTCAATTAAAGGATGCTTAACTGGTTCTTTGGATTTATCTAATAATAAATTTTGTTCAGAAACGTATGCTTCATAAGTCACATCATTACTCTCTGCAAGTAGGTGGTAAAATGGTTGATCCTTTCTAGGTCTAACTTCTTTTGGTATAGATTGATACCACTCTTCTGAATTATTGAATTCAAAATCCACATCGTAAATGACCCCTCTAAAATCAAAGTGTCTATGTTTTACGACTTCACCTATTGAAAATTTTGCATTGTTACTAGACGCCATATCTAATAGTTAATAATTTTTTTGCTAAAATCAATATCTAATTTATTAAATTTTTATAATATGATAAACTTCCATTGTGAATAAGTCTTTTTTAAAATTTATTGCTGATTTCGGTCCATTACTAATATTTTTTACTGTCTACTACAAAAGTGGTAATAATTTAGCCGCAGCCATACCCCCTTTAATTATATCTACTATTGCAGCTGTAGTAGCTGTTTATTTTCTAGAAAAAAAAATACCTTACATACCGCTAGCGGGAGGGATAATAATATCGGTATTTGGAGGATTAACATTATATTTTGATAATCCAATTTTTATATACATGAAACCTACGATAATTAATTTGATATTTGCTATTGTGTTAATATTAGGAAAAAATGTGTTCAACAAAAATTTTCTTGAATTTTTTTTCAAGTCGGCATTTCAGCTTGATGAGAGTGGGTGGAGAAAACTAAATTACAGATGGGCTTATTTTTTCATTTTTTTAGCTATTCTAAATGAAATAATATGGAGAACCTACGCACCAGAAAAAGAGTATATTTGGGTGAACTTTAAAGTGTGGGGAATATTGCCATTAACTTTTATTTTTACCGCGATGCAACTGCCAATGATTAACAAACACAAATTATGAGAAATATGAAACTAATTATAAATAATGAAAATAATAAAGATAAAGAAAAATTTTTTATTAAAAAAGAACTTCAATGTATTTTAAATTTATATGCTAAAATGGTTTCAAATGGATCCTGGAAAGATTATTCATTTTCATCTGGGTCAAAAGAAATATCGTTCGATATATATCAAAGAACTTCTGAAAAACCGGTGATTAGAATTTTAAAAAATTTGAAACCTGTGTATTACAATGAAAAATTTTTAATTAAAGATAAAAACGGAAATATTTTAAGAAAATCAGAAAGCCTCAATCAACTTATCAACAAAACTAGCTGGAATAATTTAAGGTTAGTAAAGTAATTATCTTCTTTGTCCAAATAATCTCAAAAGCATTATAAATAAATTTATAAAGTCTAAGTATAGTGTGAGTGCGCCCATGACAGCTTTTTTTCCCATTAATTCTCCACTATCACTTGCAAGATACATATTTTTTATTTTTTGTGTATCGTAAGCTGTTAATCCGACAAATATTAAAACACCAAGTATTGATATTACAAAATACATCATAGGTGATTTCATAAATAAGTTAACTAAAGAGGCTATAATTATTCCTATTAAGCCCATCATTAAAAAAGATCCCAATTTTGTTAAATCTCTTTTAGTTGTATAACCATATATACTCATCGCGCCGAAGGTACCCGCCGTTATGAAAAATACTCTCGTAATGGACGTTCCTGTGTAAGCTATAAAAATCGAAGATAAAGACAAGCCCATTAGAGAAGCGAAAATCCAAAAAACAGTTTGTGCTTTTGAGGCACTCATTTTCGCAATACCAAAACTCATATAAAAAACTACGCCTAGCGGAGCTAACATCACTACCCACGCTAAACCAGAATTGTAAAGTGAATTTCCTAAGGACGTTAAGCCAATTAATTCACCATTAGGTCCAGTGACTGCAGCAAACTTAAAAGTTAATAAAGCAATAAACCCAGTAAGCACTAAAGCTGATCCCATGTAGTTATAAACCTTGAGCATATAACTTCTTAATCCTTGATCTATTATGGCCTCTGATGCCGATGACCTTACTGATGTACTTTGTTTGTTTAAAACCATAATTTTAATATATGAATTTTTATTAACTTTTCAATAGTCAATAATTGCTTTAAAAAAAACAACAAATATAACGATTTTATGAAATTTAAAAAACTAGGAAATACTGATTTAGACGTAAGTTTAATTTGTCTTGGAACTATGACTTGGGGTACCCAAAATTCAGAGAAAGACGCATTTGAACAAATGGATTATTCTGTGGATCAGGGAGTTAATTTTTTTGATACAGCAGAATTATATTCTGTTCCACCTACAGCTAATTCATATGGAAAAACAGAGTTAATGATTGGAAATTGGTTTGAAAGAAGAAAAAATAGAAATAAAATTATTTTAGCATCTAAAGTGGCTGGTCCTGGTTGTGAGTGGATAAGAGGAGGTGGAAATAATTTTAGTGAAAAAAAAATTGGTGAGGCTATCGACGGAAGTTTAAAAAGACTGAAAACAGATTACATAGATTTATATCAACTACATTGGCCAGAGAGATCTACAAATTGTTTTGGAAAAAGAGATTACATTCACAGAGAAAATGAAAGAAATTGGAATGAGTTCGAAAGTATTTTAATTGCGTTAGAAAAATTTATTAAAGCTGGAAAAGTCAGATATATAGGAATGTCTAACGAAACACCTTACGGTCTTTCAAAATATCTTGAGCTTTCAATAAATAAAAATTTACCAAGAATGATGTCAGTCCAAAATCCTTATAGTTTAGTTAATAGAACTTATGAAATAGGTATGTCAGAAATTTCTATTAGAGAAAAATGTGGTTTATTAGTTTATTATCCTTTAGCAGCAGGAGCTTTATCAGGAAAATATAGAAATAATAAAATGCCTAAAGATTCCCGGCTAGCTTTATTTAAAGGTTGGGAAAGGATGATTAACCCATTAGCGATGAAAGCATATGATGAATATTATAAACTAGCTAAAGAGATTAATTTGACAATGGTTCAACTTGCTCAAGCATTTGTTAACTCAAGACCTTTTGTTACTAGTAATATAATAGGAGCTACCACGATGGAGCAGTTAAAAGAAAATATTGATAGTATCAAAATTGAGTTAACCGAAGAAATAATGGATAAAATTAATTTAATTCATAATAATAATCCAAATCCATCACCTTAATTCAAACCATTGAAATAGCTAAATTTTAGTATAAAGATTAATTTATGTTAATTAAAAAAATTTTAATTATGGTTTCGCTATTTCTACTTAGTTCTAGCGTTATGGCTAGTTCGCCAAGATCAACAGGAAAATATAAAAACTGGGAAAGTTTTACTGCAGAGACTGATAATGGAAAAATTTGTTTTGCTCAAACCACACCGACAAAAAGAGCTCCATCATCAATTCAAAGGGGTGAGTCAAAATTGTTTGTTACCTTTAGACCTTTGGAAAATATAAAAGATGAAGTGAGTTTAACGAGCGGACATGATTTTAAAACTTCGACTGTAACAGCATCATCGGGGAAAAAAAGATATTCTTTTTTTTCACAAAAACAATTTGCATGGCTACTCGATGATCAAGAAGAAAAAAATTTTATAAAACTGATGAAAAGAGCAACTAACTTAATTATAAAAGCAAGAACAACTAAAGGTGCTGAAACAACCGATCATTATTCAATGATGGGTTTTACGAAAGCTTACAACACCGCAAAAAAAACTTGTAGTTAAATGAAGAAAATTGTTTTGGCTTATTCGGGCGGGCTTGATACCTCGATAATTTTGAAATGGTTACAAGAAAATTACAAAGCTGAAGTAATAGCTTATACTTCCGACATAGGTCAAAAGATGAACAAACATAAGATTATTAGAAATGCAAAAAAATTAGGAGTTAAAAAAATCATTATAGAAAACTTAAAGAAAATATTTGTAAAAGATTATGTTTTTCCAATGATTAGAGCTCATGCAATTTATGAGGGCGTATATTTGTTAGGAACTTCTATAGCCAGGCCGCTTATTGCCAAGAGACAAATAGCTATCGCAAAAAAATTTAACGCTTTTGCTGTTTCTCATGGATCTACTGGTAAGGGCAACGATCAAGTAAGATTTGAACTAGGTTACGCTTTTTTTGGTGGAAAAAAAATAAAAGTCATAGCTCCCTGGAGAGAATGGAAACTTAAATCTAGATCAGATTTAATAAATTATGCAAAGAAAAATAATATTTCTATCCCAAAAGATAAAAAAGGTGCACCACCATTTTCTGTTGATGATAATATTTTTCACACATCTACTGAGGGTAAAGTTTTGGAAAATCCAAAAAATTCTGCACCTGAATTTATTTTTCAAAGGACAGTTTCTCCTAAAAAAGCACCAGACAAAGTTACTAAAGTTAAAATTACTTTTAAAAATAGCGATCCTGTTGGTATAAACGGTAAAAAATTAAGCCCAGAAAAACTTTTAGAAAAATTAAATTTAATAGCAGGTAAAAACGGTATAGGCAGAGTAGATTTAGTCGAAAACAGATTCATTGGTATTAAATCTAGAGGTGTCTATGAAACTCCAGGAGGCACAGTCTTATATGTAGCTCATAGAGCGATAGAATCAGTTACTCTTGACAAAGAAACAGTGCATACTAAAGAGAGAATTATGCCTGAGTACGCTGAATTAGTTTATAACGGTTACTGGTTTTCAAAAAGAAGAATAAATCTTCAAAAAATAATTGATAAAAAAAGAAATCAAGTTTCAGGAGATGTAATTTTAGCACTTTATAAAGGTAATGTGACTATTTTATCCAGAAGAACAAAAAATAAAGCTTATTCAATGAAAAAAGTTTCTTTTGAGGAAAATAAATCATTTAATAAGTCAAAGGTTGAAAAATTTATAAAATTTCATTCTAAACAGTTATATAAATCATAAAATTCTGATAATGTTTTTTAATGAACTCAACGATTCGTAATATACAATTAGTAGCTGTTTTATTTGTTTTGGTCTCAACGGTAATAGCATTTTTTCTTGAAGTTAGAGAAATGTATATCAATAAAGATATTGAACTAGCTGACCTCTTGCTAATGTTTATTTATATTGAGGTCATAGGTTTAGTTAGATCATACTGGGAAACAAGATCGATAAGAATTTCATATCCACTAGTTATAGCGATAACAGCACTAGCGAGATTTATAATTTTACAAGACAAAGAAGGTGATCCTGCAAACTTAATATATATATCAACCGCAATTTTAATCGTAGCCGTCGCGACAGTTATTATAAGACTAAGAAATAGTAAATTTCTAAGGTTAGATAAGTCTAAGTCAAATGAGCTTTAAAACAATCTAAAGTATTTTTTAATAAGCAAGCGATTGTCATAGGTCCTACCCCGCCAGGCACAGGAGTGATAGCTTTCACTTTATTCTTTACCTCATCAAAATTTACATCTCCGACGATTTTATCGCCATATTTATTGATGCCAACATCGATAACTATAGAGTCTTCTTTGACCATGTCCTCTCTAACTAAATTGGCTACTCCAACTGCAACTATTAAAATGTCAGCTCTTAAGCATTCTTTTTTTAAGTTTTTTGTTTTAGAATGGACAATAGTAACACTACAATTTTCTTTTAATAACAATTGTGCCATTGGCTTACCATTTAAATTTGATCTACCAATTATTACCGCATGCTTACCTGTTAATTTTTTTTCTACGGTTTTAATCAACATTAAACAGCCTAATGGTGTGCATGGTACTATTGCATTATAACCAGATGAAAGATTTCCAACATGAACAGGATTGAATCCGTCTACATCTTTAGAAGGGTGAATGGCGTTAATTATTTTTTCTTTATTTATTTGACGAGGTAAAGGAAGTTGAACTAAAATACCAGAGACTTCTTTATCATTATTTAACTCATTTATCTTTTCGATGATTTCATGTTCTTTTACTTCTTTAGGATATCTAATAACATTTGAATTTATTCCAACCTCTCTTGAGATTAATTCTTTATTCTTAACATAAATTTGACTTGGCTCAAAATTTCCAATTAAAATCACTGTTAAATTCGGAGATTTATTTATTTTCTTTTTTAATTCAGAAATTTCTTTTTTAATTTCTTCTCTAAGAATCGCTGATTGTTTTTTTCCATCAATAATCATATCAAAATATTAGTGGTTTTAAGTAAAGTTGCATGCAAATTTTTATAAACCATAGTCCAAGTAACAAAATTATGGGAGAAATATCAATTTGGCCAAAATTTGGAATATAATTTTTTATCTTATTCAAAATTGGATTGGTCGCTTTATATGTAAACTCTAAAACAATATAAACAAACTTATTTTGAGTGTTTAAAATATTGAAAGCTACTAACCAACTTAAAATTACGTGAATTATTACTACCCACTCATAAATATTAATAATTTGGAATAGTAATAAATAAATTGCTTTCATTGTTTCTCGACATAAATTGATGTGCTTGGAAATGCAAATGATGCTTTATTTTTTTCTACAATAGATTTAATTGTAATAGCTAAAATATCCTTAACTTTCATCCACTCCAAATATTGTTTAGTTTTTGTGAAGCAAATTAATCTTATGTCGATAGAACTTGCAGCGAATTGCTCTATTTTAACTGATAAAAAGGTATCTCCAGACTTTTCAAAGAGCTCGCTACCGTTAATATAATTTTCTATCTCCTCTTTGATCTTAGTTAATTGGTCACTTGTTGTTTTGTATTCTAATCCAATTACCCAATTTATTCTCCTATTAGTAGTTTGCGAATTATTGATTACAGCATTTTCAGCAAATTGAAAATTTGGAATAGTTGCTAAGGATTTATCAAATCTTCTCACAACAGTAGACCTGAAACCAATATTCTCAACCGTTCCCTCGATAACACCTTCCACGAATATCCAATCTCCTACTTGAAATCTCCTTTCTACTAAAACTAATATTCCTGAAATCAAATTTTTAAACAAATCTTGTGCACCTAAAGCGACTGCGACTCCAAATAAACCCAGTCCTGCAATTATTGGTCCAATTTTTATTCCCCAAAGTTCAAGAACGGCTGCTGCCCCTAATATCAAAATTAAAACTTTAATAGCGTTGATAATCCAATTGATTAAATCTCTTGAAAGTAAACCTCCGACTGACTTTATGACAACGGAAAGAGGGCCAATAATTTGATGGAATGTCCAAAAAATCAAAACGGTTATTAAAGATCTATTAATTAATTCTATAGAGTCATGTTCAACGGACAAATAGCTTGTAGAAACAAAAAAACCTAAAACTATTGGAAAGAATTTCGCAGGGCCTTCCATCGAAAAAACTAATGAATTATCAAATCTATTTGTTGTTTTGGAGACGTACTTTTCTAATCTTTTTATAACAAATTTTGAAAACACTCCTCTCAAAAAAAGAAAAAAAATAAATATCATTAAAGCTATGATAATTTCTGAAATATTAATTCCAGATACGCCTTTGTTCCATACATCTAAAAATAAATTTTTAAAGTTTCCTAATACGTTCATTAATTTTTTTCCTTTAAATGCAGTAGCTCATCTCCTGGGTTAAATACTTTAATTTTTTTCCAATTATCAGAAAAAAATATATCTGCAACTTTTTTACTTATACACATAACTTTAGATCCTGTCATTAAGCTATAAAGAGAGTGCTTTTTTACTATTTCTATAAAACTTAATGCACTTCTAGACGAATATACAAAAATTACGTCTGGTGGATAAGTTTCTATTATTTTCTTACTTTCCATATTTAGCTCTGTAATTTTTTTTGAAAAATAGTTAACAATTTTAAAAACATCTATACCGTCTCTTTTAAGTTCTATATCTAGATCGTAAGAAATATTATCCCCACAAAAATAAGCAATATTTGATTTTTTGTTGATTTCTTTGGAGTTGATAATTAAATTTTTTAATGCATTAACAGTACCTCCTGCTGAGATAGTATTATTAAATCCTCTCAATCTTGCAATTTTTTCTGTTATAGAACCAACACAAAAACAAAGTTTATTATTATCTTGTTTTATAACTTTGAGGTGTCGAATAGCATTTGCACTCGTAAAAATGAAAGCGCTATACTGATTTGAGTCTATTGGGTCGAGTTTAGCTGGTTTAATTTCTAAAGTTGGTAAATGAATTATTTTATGACCTAACGTAAATAATTTCCCCATTAAGTCCTCGGAGTCAATTAATGGTCGTGTTATTAAGATATTCATTTTTTTTTAAATTTTTCTCCAGCTAAATCTAATAATTTTTTTCCAACGACATTACCAATTTGAAGTGCATCAACCTTTTTACCAGTGAACTCTGTATAAAAACTCTCATCACCAGTATCAGAAAATAACTGTGCTTTAAGTATAATGTTATCATCTTTGATTTCTGCAATTCCTCCTATTGCTGTGTCACAATCACCACCTATAACCTGGAGCATTTTTCTTTCTGCTAAAGCACAGAGATTAGTATCTTTATCATTGATATCCTTAATTAAATTTATAATGAATTCATCATTTTTTCTACACTGCACAGCTATTATTCCTTGACCTGCGGCTGGTAAGATTTCAGTAGTTTCAAAAATTAAGCTTATTTTATTTTCTAAGTTCAAGCTTTTAACACCTGCTGCTGCCAAAATGATTCCGTCAAGTTTTTTTTCATCTAATTTCTTAATTCTAGTGTCGATATTACCTCTGATATTGACTACAGATATATTATTATTTATTTTTTTTAGTTGAAGCTCTCTTCTTTTAGAGCTCGATCCAATTATTACCATATTTTTTAAATCGTCTAACTTACTTAACTTGTCACTTACTAATACATCTCTTGGATCATTTCTTTTGATAAAAGCTCCTACGATTAAGTTCTCATGCTCACTTGTTTCCATGTCTTTTAAAGAATGTATTGCAATATCAATTTTTTTTTCTATTAAATTTTCTTCAATTTCTTTGCAAAACATGTTTTTGCCACCTATCTCTGAAATTTTTACATTTTCTTGAACATCGCCGGCAGTTTTTATGGTTTTAATATCAATATTTAATTCTTTTGAACTTGATAAAATTAGGTTTTTAACCTTATTAACGTAAGCTAATGATAATTTACTGCCTCTAGCTCCAATTATTATTTTTTTCATTATAGATTTATTTTATACTATTCTGAATATTTACGCATATTTTATGAAAAAAAAAATTACTTTTTTAGGAATTGAAACTAGTTGCGATGAAACAGCTGCTGCTGTGATTAGAGAAAATGAAAAAGGTACTGCAGATATTATGTCGAATATAGTGTCAAGTCAGATAAATGAACATAAAGAATTTGGCGGAGTTGTCCCTGAGTTAGCTGCTAGGGCGCATTTGGAAAATATAGAGACTATAATTAATAAATCATTAATTGATAGTAAAACTTCATTAGCAGAAATAGATGGCGTTGCTGCTACAGCCGGTCCTGGTTTAATAGTCTGTTTAACTGTAGGATTGAATATTGGAAAATCTATAGCCGCTTTTTCCAATAAACCTTTTGTAGGAGTGAATCATCTTGAAGGTCACGCACTTAGCCCTGGGTTAGAAAATAAAATTCAGTTTCCTTATTTACTTCTTTTAATCTCGGGCGGACACTCTCAGTATTTGATTGTAAAAGATGTAAATGATTATGAACAATTAGGTACAACAATAGATGATGCTTTAGGTGAAGCTTACGACAAAACTGCAAAACTATTAAATTTAGGGTACCCTGGAGGACCTGCTTTAGAAAATATTTCTAAAAGGGGTGATAAGAATTATTTTAAATTGCCAGAACCAATAATTAATAAAGGTGGGTGTAACCTTTCCTTCGCTGGTTTAAAAACAGCTGTATTAAGAATATCTAAAAATATTAAAGACGATGAAAAGATGAAATACAATCTTGCTGCATCTTTTCAAAATACTATAAATAAAATACTTTATAAGAAAACTCAAATTGCAGTAAAAATGTTTAAAGAAAAAATAAAAACTGAAAAAATTAAATTAGTAGTAGCTGGTGGTGTTGCTGCTAATCTCTCAATAAGGAATAATTTATCAAATCTTGCGAGTGAAATGAATTTTGAAATCATTTATCCTAATCTAAAATTCTGTGGAGATAATGCTGCAATGATTGCTTGGGCAGGTATTAAGAGATTTAAAAAAGAATTGATCGATAATTTAGAAATACCTGCAAAATCAAGATGGCCTTTGGATAAGAATGCTCCTTATATGAAAGGTCCCGGTTTGAAACTTTAATGAATTACTGGTTGTTAAAATCAGAGCCCAATGTTTGGTCTATTAATCAGCAAAAAAAGGCTGGTAAAAAAGGAGCTGCTTGGGATGGAGTAAGAAATTTTCAGGCAAGAAATAATTTAAAAAAAATGAGACTTGGAGATAGATGTTTTTTTTACCATTCTAATATTGGAAAAGAAATTGTTGGAATTGTTGAAGTGATTAAAACAGCATTTATCGATAAAACCGATAAAAAAAAGAGATTTGTGGCTGTCCAGGTTAGGTTCGTTGAAGAATTTAGTTTACCAATTTCCTTGGAAATAATTAAAAGAATCAAGGCTATTTCTCATCTTCCACTAATTAAGCAAAGCAGATTATCGGTCATGCCTATAGACTATAAAAGCTGGAAAATTATATGTAAGATGGGTAAGATTAAAAAAATTTAAAGTGGAGTTTTTGTGGCGAGAAAGAAAAAAAGAAAGAAAATAAAAAAATCTAGAAAAGTAAAAAAATCTAGAAAAGTAAAAAAATCTAGAAAAAAAACTAGAAAAGTAAAAAAATCTAGAAGAAAAAAGATTTTAAAAAAGCGCCAATCATTTAAAACTTTAATTCAATCTAAGGATGGTGATGGAAACACAGTTATCAAAGTTTCAGATAATTGGGCAAATCATGCATATGTTAATGGTTCAAAATATAAGAAAAAGTATAGGCTCTCTATCAAGGAAAATGAGAAATTTTGGGCTAAAGAGGGGAAAAGAATTTCTTGGATAAAAAAATATACCAAAATAAAAGATGTCAAATATAGCAAAGAAGATGTAAAAATTAAATGGTACTACGATGGGACTTTAAATGCTTCCGTTAATTGTATAGATCGTCACTTAAAAAAGAACGCTAAAAAGACTGCCATAATATGGGTTGGTGATGATCCTGCCGATAACAAAAAAATTTCATATAAAGAATTACATCAAAACGTTTGTAGAGTTGCTAATGGATTAAAAAATATTGGTGTTAAAAAAGGTGACAGAGTTACCATTTACCTAACTATGATACCAGAATTAGCATATGTAATGCTCGCATGCGCAAGAATAGGTGCAATACATTCAATAATTTTTGGTGGCTTTTCTCCTGACTCGATTGCTACAAGAATAAATGATTGTGAGTCTGATTTTTTAATAACAGCAGATGAAGGTGTAAGAGGAGGAAAGATAATTCCTTTGAAGCAAATTGCTGACGAAGCTTTAACTCAATGTCCAGAAGTGAAGAAATGCGTTGTAATTCAAAGAACTGGTAATCAAGTAGATTGGAATAACGAAAGAGATATTTCTTATAAGCAAATGATTTCTTCAACTTCGAACAAATGTGAACCGGAAGAAATGGGAGCGGAAGATCCACTTTTTATTTTATATACGTCGGGTTCTACAGGAAAACCTAAAGGCGTTCTACACACTACAGGTGGTTATATGGTTTATGCTTCAATGACACATCAGTATATTTTTGATTATAAAAGTAATGATATTTATTGGTGTACAGCTGATATCGGTTGGGTGACTGGTCACAGCTATATAATTTATGGCCCTTTAGCTAATGGAGCGACAACAATAATGTTTGAGGGAGTACCAAATTATCCAGATAGTTCCAGATGGTGGCAAATAGTCGATAAATATAAAGTAAATATTTTTTATACAGCTCCAACTGCAATCAGAGCTTTAATGAGAGAGGGTGATAAACCTGTTAAAAAAACAAGTAGAAAAACTCTAAAATTACTTGGGACCGTTGGAGAACCAATAAACCCTGAGGCATGGATGTGGTATTATAAAACAGTAGGGGACTCAAGATGTCCGATTGTAGATACTTGGTGGCAAACTGAAACAGGGGGAATTCTAATATCTCCTCAACCAGGTGCTATAGATTTAAAACCTGGTTCGGCAACTAAACCTTTCTATGGAATAAAACCTGTTCTAGTTAATCAGGACGGCAAGGTCATTAAAGGAGAAGGGAAAGGTCGTTTATGTATGGCTCAGTCATGGCCTGGTCAAATGAGGACTGTTTATGGTGACCATCAAAGATTTATTGACACTTATTTCTCACAAGTAGATGGAAAATATTTTACTGGAGATGGATGTAGGAGAGATAAAGATGGTTATTACTGGATAACAGGAAGAGTTGATGATGTTATAATAGTTTCAGGTCACAATTTAGGTACTGCAGAAATTGAAAGTGCATTTGTAGCTCACACAAAAGTAGCGGAAGCCGCAGTAGTTGGATTTCCACATAGCATAAAAGGTAATGGATTATATTGTTATGTAACATTAAATGCAGGCGAACAACCAACAGGTGACTTAGAAAGAGATTTGAAACTTTGGGTCAGGAAACAAATTGGTCCACTTGCTACTCCAGATATAATTCAATTTGCGCCGGGTTTGCCAAAGACAAGATCGGGAAAAATAATGAGACGAATTTTAAGAAGAATTGCTGCTAACGATCCAAAAAATTTAGGTGATACAACTACGTTAGCAGACCCAAGTGTAGTTGAGTCATTAATTGAAAATAGAAAAAATAAATCTTAATTATAACTAAAATTTTTAATCATATTTTTGAATTCGTTTTCTACAAGATTCCATTTTAATTTTATTGAGTTTAAAACTATTTCCTTGTCCAAAACTTTTAAATCATCAGAAATTGGAGACCAATTGTATAAGGCTAAGCCGCTATCTTTAAATGGATTTTGAGTATGAAAATTTTTCCAATCGATTGATTTTATTTTTAATTTAAATTTCTCTTTAGCTTGATTATAAATTTTTTTATCTAATCCATTTTTTAATTCAGTATCTAGAATATTAAAAAAAATTTCTTCTGCATTATTTTTTTTTAAGCTTTTTTTATCAATTAAATAAGACATTACATAAAATGTTAAGTCCGAAATTGCTACAACATAAATATTCCATTTAGCAATATTAATTGATTTAGAAAATTCATCATCTGTTACCATTAAAGTGAATTTATGACCCATTCGAGTTTTTAAATATCCATATAAAGTTGTTTGTGTAACGTGGGCTGATCTCTCTTGAATAAAGTTTTGTAAATCTTGTTCAGAAGTTATCTTGCTAAATTTGCTCGTAATCTTTTTATATGGAAATAGGTATTCCCTTGCTGATTTGA
>MDTD01156634.1_pt1 | contig 14952 bp, 11 predicted proteins | sample 811221 | NCBI WGS metagenome assembly MDTD01 (sample SAMN05326646, study PRJNA326480) | marine metagenome | isolation source: seawater | place: Pacific Ocean: South West | collected 2011
CACCGGAGTTATGGTTGTCGGTCTCAGCAAGGCATGTAGACTGCTGCAGTTTCTGCCCGATGATAAATGTTATCTGGCCGAGATCTTGCTGGGGACACGAACAGATACCGATGACATAGAAGGAGCAGTGCTGGAGAAGGTAGACCTTCCCGAGCTAAACAGCGCGGATCTTGAGGGACGTCTTCAGAAATTTGTCGGCAAGCAGATTCAGGTGCCACCTATATACAGCGCTATCAAACAAGGTGGCATGAAAATGTATGAGCTGGCCAGAAAAGGTCAGGCTCCCCGGGAGATAAAAGGGCGTGAAATCGAGATCTTCAGAATCGAGTTTATCTCCTATGAAGCCCCCCTGGTTAAAGTAAGAATTGATTGTTCTAAGGGGACGTATATACGATCGATAGCTCGCGACCTCGGTAATCAACTTTCCGTGGGCGGATGCTTGCACTCCCTGGTTCGAGAAAGGTCAGGAAAATTTCTAATAGAAAAAGCTTACTCCCTGGAAGAGCTGGAAGAAAAAGGGCATGAGCACTGCCTTGTAAGCCCACAGGAGGCTCTTTCTTTAGAGTCGATTGCGGTGGACCGTCCCCTGGCAAAACGTATTGCAAACGGTCAAAAGATTGCTTTCTCTGACTTTGCTCCCGAGACAGTACCCGATGAACCCAGGCTTTTCATCTCCTGCGAAGACAAACCGGTTGCGCTTATGAAAAGACTGGATTCGCCTCATCTGGGACCAGAAGTGGTTTTAAGCAATGCAAACCAATTTTAGTCGAGCCCAGATATTCAATCTGATTCTTCTGATCGAAGCACTTGTCCTGGTGCTTGCCACAGCATGGAGCCATCTGGCCGGATTGGAGCTTCTGCCACTTTTAGAGAAGGCGGAGCCTTTGCCTATTCTCGCCGGCTTGATAGCTGGCGTACTTTTGAGTGCCAGCAGCATACTGCTTGTGCTTCTCTCCAGAAAGAACAAAACCCAGGCCACCTGGCTCTCCAACTACCTGGAGATGGTAACCGAAGTAATGGTTCCAATATTTTCTAAATTCAGGTTGGGAGATATCGTGCTGGTCGCTCTAGCTTCAGGCTTCTGTGAAGAGGTTTTCTATCGAGGCGTTTTGCAAAATCAATTCGGACTTTTAGTGGCTAGTCTGATTTTTGCTTTCTGTCACTTTGCCGGTAAGAAGTACTTTTTCTATGTCATATGGGCTGGCCTGGCCGGCGCATTCTTCGGCTGGGGATTGATTATCACGGGCAGCCTCTGGCCTCCTATAGTTGCTCATATAACCAACAACTTTCTCAGCCTCGCATACTTACGCTTCAAATTCTCTGACCATGGCGAGAACCAGGAGACGGAATAAAGGTCAAAAGAAAGAGGAAGATTCGATTGAACCTTCCTCTTGCAACCTTGGTTAACTCAGAGAGATTAACGACGTTTTGCTGTCTTCTTACGAGCAGTAGTTTTCTTAGCAGTGGTCTTTTTAGCGGTTGTCTTTTTAGCTGTTGTTTTTTTAGCAGCAGCTTTCTTAGCGGGTTTTGCTTTTGTAGCTTTAGCTTTGGATTTAGCAGCAGCTTTAGGTTTAGCAGCAGCTTTCTTCTTGGGCTTAGCAGCAGGAGCAGCAGCCGATACGGTTTCAGCCAGTTTGGGGAGCTTTTTCTTACCATTAACAATGGTTTTCAGTTCCTGACCAGCTCTGAATACGGGCACTTTAGCCGCAGGGATTTTGAGCTTCTGATCGGGGTTTTGCGGATTTACGCCCATGCGAGACTGTCTTTGTCTGCGCTCGAATGTACCGAATCCAACCAGTGTAACTCTGTCACCTTTAGCCATTGCCTGGGTGAGGTTGTGTAAAACTGCAGCCACGGTGTTGTGGACATCAAGCTTGGTTTGACCAGTGGCTTTTGCAATTTCGTTTACAAGTTCTGCTTTGTTCATTACTTAAATTCCTAAATATATAGACAGCTTTGTCGGAGACAAAATAGCCTTTTTAAAGGCCAAAAACTGTGTGATACTACCACCGTAACTACAAGAGTTCAAGAGGGTCTTCAAGGATAATTTCAATTTGTGGTAGATTGTCTTCCTATGAAAGAACGCGACACAATAGCTGCAATATCGACTCCTGCGGGCTCCGGCGCCATCGCGGTGGTCCGCATTTCGGGTCCGGAAACGTATAAAATTCTTGAACAAATATTTTCTACTTCATCAAAACATTTCAAAAAAACAGACCTTCGAAGTGCGGGAAGCCATAAGGCTATCCATGGATATATATACGACCCGAAAAGCAATGAACTGGTAGATGAAGTTGTGGCGATCCTCTATCAAGAGCCTAATACCTATACCGGCGATGATCTTGCTGAAATAAACTGTCACGGAAGTCCTCTTATTAGCAGAGAGTTGCTCGCCCTGATTTTAGAGAACGGCGCAAGATTGGCTCAGCCAGGGGAGTTTACTAAACGGGCTTTTCTCTCCGGCAAGATGGATCTTACCCAGGCTGAATCAGTGCTCGATCTAATCCAGGCAAAAACCGGCCGCCAGAGTCGTCTTGCAATCTCGGCTCTGGAAGGGCATCTGGGGCGCAAGATAACCGAGATTAGAAATCAGTTGATGGAACTCCTCTCAAAACTAATTGCTGGAATCGACTTCCCCGAAGAGGTAGGTGAGCTGCCTAGAGACGATCTAGAATTGATTGGAAGCGCGGCGGCAGAAAAATTGGAGAAACTCTCCCAAACCACTCGCTCAGGAAGATTCCTTAGGGAAGGGTTGAAGCTTTCTCTTGTGGGTAGACCTAACGCAGGCAAATCAAGCCTTCTCAATCAGCTACTCTCTTTCGAAAGAGCGATAGTCTCCGACACCCCCGGAACTACTAGAGATTCCATAGAAGAACCCCTGGATTTAAACGGCATCCCGGTAATTCTTGTGGACACTGCCGGCATTCGAATCACCGAAGATTCAATAGAGAAGGCTGGTATTGAGCGTACTACCAGGGCGATTAGAGAAAGCGATCTCACTCTTTTCATAGTCGACTCCACCATTCCTTTTGAAGAGCCGGAAGAAAAGATTCTGGAGTTAATCGGTGAAGCTCCTTATATAAAAGTATTCAACAAAATTGACCTGACCGAAAAAAGAAATATCCAAACTGATGGAAGGGATGATAACGCAGCCCATGTCTTTATCTCCGCGGTTACTGGAGAAGGAGTGGACGAGCTATCCAACCGGATAGAAGAGTGGGTTCTGAAAGACAATTCCCTAAAAGAGGCCGGAGGCTCATTAAACCAGAGACAGGGAGAACTCTGCAGAGCAGCCATAAAATCACTCAACCATATGGTCGAATCATCCCGGGCAGGAATGCTGGAAGACTGTATAGCCACGGATTTGAAAGAGGCTATTCACGCCCTTTCGGAAGCCTGCGGGGACGAGGTAACCGAGGAGGTTATCACCGAAGTATTCTCCCGTTTCTGTATAGGTAAGTAAGTTTACGATTATGCTCTGGCGAAGAAAAAAAATTCCTGCTTTATATATAGGTATTGAAATCGAGGTCGAGAATGGCTTGTCTTAGCTCGGAAGACAGAGATCAAATCAGCGCTTTTGAAATCTCTCCTTCCACAAAGTGCTTGAGTACGGAAACATACCCGGATCAGGTCTACCAGTACTTTCGCTGGTCGGTCAGCTGCGGACAGAGAAAGATCGAAAGTGCTCCAGCCGATAAGAACGGAAAAGAAGAGCTTATTGAAGACGGCTATCTTCTATTCAGAAAACCCCGGGACGAAGTCAAGCTATTAGTAAGACAGCTTGAGGCTCTTCGCGACAGAGAGAGCGAAGTTGTTATTTTTGAACCGGCAGAACCATCCTTTGATCTAAAGATACTGAGACCGGACAATGACGAAGAAGGTTTAAAAGTCTTCCTCTTCGTGGACGAAAGCAGCGTGGAGACAGGAATAAGCCGCTGGGATGCCATTGGAATCCGTTACTTTACCGACGATGAAAAGCTAACTCTGTTCATAAACGAACTAAAATCAGAGTTCAACTGCTAAAATTTCTCCGTCCAGGGCAGTTTGTAGATGCCCTTCGCAAGAGGAATTTATTATGTCTAAAGTAGAAACACCCGTTGTTGTAACTCTTCCCGATGGAGCCCAAAAGGAGCTGCAGGAAGGACAAACCGCGGCAGATCTGGCCAAGTCTATCAGTGAAGGGCTTTTTAGAAACTGTGTGGGTGCCCTGATCAACGAAGAGATCAAAGACCTTTACACCCCTTTGCAAACCGGAGACAAAGTAAAACTCCTCACTCCCAAAGACGAAGAATCCCTGGAGTTGCTTCGGCACTCCACCGCCCATGTGATGGCAGAAGCAGTTCAATCAGTCTTTCCCAAAGCCAAAATTGCCATCGGACCAACCATCAAAGACGGCTTCTACTACGACTTCGAAATACCGGATCACACGCTATCCACAGAAGATCTGGAAAAGATCGAAGCCAAGATGAAAGAGATAGCTAAGCAAAATCAACAGATTGTTCGTTTCGATATCCCCGATGTGGACTATCAACTGGAAGAGTTTAAAAAAGAAGGTGAGAAGTTCAAAGCAGAGCTTCTGGAAGAACACAGGGATCATAATCCCACCCTCTATCTGATGAAAGACAAGGACGGCAAAGTCATTTGGAACGACCTCTGCGCCGGTCCTCATCTTCCTTCCACAAAACACATCAAAGCCTTCAAGCTACTCAAAGTATCCGGCTCCTACTGGAGAGGAGACGAAAACAAAGAGAATCTGCAGAGAGTTTACGCCACAGCCTGGTGGTCAAAAAACGACCTGGAAGATTATTTGAAGCGCCTGGAAGAGGCAGAGAAAAGAGACCACCGCAAACTATCAAAGCAGCTCGATCTCTTTTCCATTCATGAAGAGGTCGGTCCCGGACTTATTTTCTGGCATCCAAACCTAGCCACTGTTCGTGACACTATTGAAGACTACTGGAGAAGAGAGCACCGGAAACGGGGTTATCAGTTTGTCTATACTCCCCATGTGGCCAGTGAAGATCTTTATAAGATAAGCGGACACTTAGAGAACTATGCGGAGAACATGTACGCTCCCATGGACATCGATGAGCATCCCTATCGATGCAAACCGATGAACTGTCCGGGTCATATTATGATCTATAAAACCAAGTTGCGCAGCTACAGGGACCTGCCTCTTAGATACGCGGAGCTAGGTACCGTTTACCGTTACGAAAGATCTGGTGTCTTGCACGGAATGCTCCGGGTGCGCGGATTCACCCAGGACGACTCCCATATCTTCTGCACGCCGGAACAGCTGAAAGGCGAGATCGACGGCATCTTGGATTTGATCGACAGCCTGATGACCACCTTCGGCTACACCTATAAATGTTATCTCTCCACACGACCGGAAAAATATCTGGGCACCGATGAAGAATGGGAAATGGCAACCTCCGGTCTCGAAGACGCCATGAAAGATCGTGGAATCGACTATGAAGTTGACGAAGGCGGTGGTGTGTTTTACGCGCCCAAGATAGACGTCAAATTGTTTGACGCCATAGGCAGAGAATGGCAGGGTCCCACTATTCAGGTAGACCTCAACCTGCCGCGCAGATTTGACGTGAGCTACATAGGCGAAGACGGCGAGAAACACAGAGCAATCATGATTCACCGTGCCGTTCTCGGTTCTATGGAGCGTTTTGTCGGCGGCTTGATTGAACACTACGCAGGAGCATTCCCTCTCTGGCTCGCTCCTACCCAGGTGCTTGTTCTACCGATCTCAGACAGGCATCAAGAGTTTGCCGCCAAAGTCCATGAGAGCCTGAGAGAAAATGATATCCGCGCCGAAATAGATAATCGCTCCGAGACCATCAATTATCGAATTCGAGAAGCCCAGGTGCAACAGGTACCTTACATGGTTGTAATCGGCGACAAGGAAGAAGAGCAAGGGAAAGTCGCTCTTCGCCACCGCCGGGACGGTCAGGTGGGAATAATCTCGGTGGATGAACTGATGGAGAGATTGGAAGAAGAGCTGAAATCAAAAGATTAATGCCATGAGTATCGAACTTGATGGTCTCAATCTCAGCCTGGAAGACACAGCCAAAATCGCTCGAAGCAACGCGAAAGTCTCTATACATCCCGATGCGCTGGTCCGGGTTGAAGACAGTTTCAACCTGGTCCAGAAGTTGATTAAGGAAGATAGGGTCATATACGGTGTATCCGTCGGTGTCGGTGAACTTGACTGTGTTGACATCTCCAAAGAGGAACAAAAGAATCACCAGGAGAATATGATCCTTGCCCACGCCTGCGGTGTGGGCCCCTCCATGGAAACAGACCAGGCAAGGGCGATGATGGTGGCCCGGCTAAACAACTTTCTCCGGGGCAAAAGTGGAGCTTCCCCCGATCTGATTCGCCAAATGGTATCAGTGCTCAACTGCGAACTTGCGGTGGCGGCGCCCCTTTTAGGATCGATCGGCTCCTCCGATCTTGTGCCGCTCTCCCATATGGCCGCAGCGCTGATAGGCGAAGGAGAGTTCATAACCTCGGCAGGTATTCGTCCGGCCAGGGAAGTATTGAATGAGAACGGCATCGAACCACATAAACCGGTGGGAAGAGACGGACTAGCTCTTATAAACGGACTGGCCCAGAGCCTCGGTCTCTCCTGTCTGGTGCTTGAAGATCTCAAGGAAGTAGTAAACATCTCCATGGCCGCGGCCCATTTAAACGGAGAGCTGGTAAGTCCGGGATATTTAGCCAACCAGTACGAATTTATCAAATTGAAAAATCATCGCTCCCTGGACCTTCTTACAGAAACCCTGATGAAATTCACGGAACCTACTGATGATAGCCTTGTCCGTTCGCCACTCTCAATCCGCTATTCGATAACTGTGTTTGCCTCACTTCTGGACGCGCTGATGGGAGCTATTGAAGCGATTGAAGAGGAACTGAATGCGGTATCAGACAATCCGATAATAAACGCGGACGGTAGCTACACGAACAACTCAATGAATACATCCGGCGCCAGGATTTCATTTGCCCTGGACGCGCTCTCCCAGGTCGTCGCCACTTCTTGCCTTGCGACAGAAAGAAGAATTGGACAGCTCACGGTGCGCGAACCGATTAATGATCTGCCACCCTACATGACCCACAAAAGCCAGGATCCAGGCTCTAATTATGGACTGATGATCGCCCACTATACAGCCGCATCCCTGGCGCTGGAAGTAAGAGCCCGATCTCATTCCCGCAGCGTGCAGTCTGTTCCGGCTGGTGGCAAATTCGAAGACTTCAATGCCAATGCGGGAAATTGCGCCATTCATCTGGTCTGGCTTTGCCAGATGTATGAATACCTCACCGCCATAGAGCTGCTAACCACATTACAGGGTTATGACATAACCGACAAATCGATTCCGACCGGATTCAAAGAACTATACCAGTCGGTGAGAGAACAAATTCCGACCCTGGTGGAAAATCGTTTATTAAGTAACGACATCAAAAGACTGGCGGCAATGATCAAAGAGCGGTCGATAAAAGCCCCGGCGATTCTACCTATTTAGTTTGTTTATTTCCATTTCAAATAGAAGTAAAATACTTTCATGTCTTCCAAATCTTCTCTTTTCCGCACGGTCCTATCACTCTCCCTTCTGGGGATGATTTACGCCGGCGAAGTACAATCATCCGAAAGTCATAAACCTTCTTCCGTACCAGAAAAGAACGGAGCCCGGGCGAATAAGTCGCCAAGGCTGATTGTACCTGTGACCAAAGAGTCTCTAAAAAAATCTGCTCCTGATCAAGATATGCAGGATGCGATGGACGGTTATGAAGAACTGCCGCCCTGGGGCTATGAACCCAGAGCCGAAGACGAGCGCAGCAAGAGAGGAAAGTCCCTCTATCTGAAAAACAACTGCCAGCAATGCCATTCTATTTTCGGCAAAGGTGGAGAGGTGGGCCCACCCCTTGATGGAATAGGTAGCCATCGTGGCCCGGAATGGCTCCTTGCCAGATTGCTTGATCCAAAAGAACAGATGAAGAAATTCGCCCATGTATTTGGCAACAGACCGAATGTAATGCCTCATCCTGCACTCGATAAACAAGATGCTTCTTTGATAGTTGACTATATTCTCACCCTTCCGGAACCGAAAGAGGGCTATCTAGTGGCAAGCCACAAAGCAAGCCTGCCCCGGTCGAAAAAATCAGATAAGAATGCCGTGATCAAAGAGGATATAGACAGCGCCATCCATGGAGCCAAACTCTTCTATCAGATGCAATGTTACACCTGCCATTCCACCGATGGCTCCAGAGATCGTTTCGGACCGGACTTAGCCGGTCTTGGCTCGGAAACCCGGGCTGACGCGCTCAAAAAATTCCTGCGGCGATCTATAAAGTCATCTTTGATGAAAGCCCAGGCGGCAAAACTTTCGGACAAAGACTTGAACGACCTGAAAGCTTTCCTGATGACTATCCCGGCAGCCGACTATAAAAATTAGCCCAGACAAATCTGAACTTAGTCTTCGTTGAGCCAGAGATCTCTGGCAGCTTTTATGGCAGAACGAACTTTTCTGGATTCCTTGGCTTCCGGAATGACAAAACTCAAACCATCGGCCAACCAGAGAGCCAGATCCGGATTGTTGACATGGTAATAGACGTTCCGACCTTCTCGCCTCTCAGCAAGAATCTGGTGAGCCCGCAAAACAGCAAGGTGCTGGGAGACAGTGGCTGGTCTCAGACCTACCCTTTCTTGAATCTCGCCTACCCGAAGCTCTCCTTCTCTCAGCTCTTCAACAATACGGATACGATAAGGATTGGAGAGCACGCCTAAAAGTTTGGCCAGTTGATTGGTGGCTACTTGTCGGTAAGGCATAAAAATGGGTCCTGATTAAGTTTCAAACTTTCATACATGTCCATTATAGAACATATCCTCTGATATTCAAAAATCCAGAACAGAAGAGTTCTATATATTTCCGGTCACGGTTTGGAAAGCAGCCAGCGCTTTCAAATACTGCCCCAACATTTCAATTCTCTTTTCCTGGGTCTCTGCTCGATCTCGCTCCCGTCTATTGACAAGGAAGAGACTGGAATCGCCCAGGCTAAAGCGCTGCCGTTCACCCGACTCCACAGCTCTTGCCCTCTCCAACTCTTCGCCCGCCTGGACGAATCTATCATAAGCCGCGTTAAGCTCAGAAGCACTATCCTTCACTTCAAGAGTTATCTTTCTTTTGAGGAGTTGCTCCTCCAAATCCAACTTCGTCAGGTCAAGTTTAGCCTGACGGATCAAACCTCTAGCTTTTCTTTGTCTCAATGGAACACTCATTTTGACACCACCGGTGAAGACATTTCTTATGCCATTAACACCGGTGTCATATCCCTGGCGATAAATCAAATCAACCTTTGGTAGCATCATATTCTTAGCCACCTTCAAATCCACGTTCAAAATCTCCCGCTGAATAGCGATGGCGGCAAGCTCAGGCCTAACAGACAAAGCCCTGGTTATGCCGGCTTCGATGGCACTTTCTTCAAGACGAGACGGATCAATCTGCAAGTTGGATAGGTTGTCTTGCGTAAGAATGGGAGGAGAATCATTTCGATTGCTCCATAGATAGAGACTGAGCTTGAATCCATATCTGGCGATCTCACGCTCCAACTTTAGCGCCAGGCCTTTGCGACGCCGGATCTCCTTTTCCGCCTCGGCAATCATCAGAGCAGGCAAATCCCCATCATTAACCCTTCTTCTAACGAGGCTTTCGCGGTCTATGCTCAGTTTCAACAGTTCGTTTATAACGTCTAGCTTCCGATGAGCCACTCGCCAGTTCCAATAAGCTACGGATGCTTCATACAAAATATTCATCCGGGAGAGATTGAGATTGACTCCAGCCAGGGGTTGTCCAAGCTTAGTTTTTTGCTCTTTTGCCCTCTCGGGATTGACAATAAAATTACGCAAGAGCGGAACAATAGCACCACCACTATATTCTCCGGAGCGACCCGTTTGAAGAATAGGACTTGAAGCATCGTTGGGGTTGACACGGTATTCAGCGAAGAGCTGAATGCCGGATCGTGTCGGCAATATGACTCGTGCCTCGTTGTGAACAGCGTTCTTGAACTCACCGGTTTTGGTGATATCTTGAATGCGCTTGTACTCATTAACAGACTGCATAACAGGGTCAAAAGCGCCTTGCGCTTCAAGGGTCTTTGCTTCAGCTTTGTCAATCTCAACTTTGCCTTGCAAGAGCTTGGGGTAGTGAGTGTCGACAATACAAAGAGTATCTTCCAGAGTAATACGTGCTTTCTCTTCAAAGGCTCTTTCAGGTCGGCTTTTGGGAACTGAAACAACTTTAGTCTCTTTAATTGCTCTATCCGTATCATCCTGAAGAAGATTGATCGGTCGGAAGATAGACTTCGAATTCTTCTTATCATCCGACGAGGCGGCAAATGCAGGCTCTATAAAATAAAAGAGCGCAAGGGTGAGTGATCCGCAAAAGCAGAGAATTCTAGAAGGAAAGGATAGTATTCCAAACGAGAACATCATTTTGTGTTTCTTTTCACATCTCCGCTAATGCCCTTCATCTCCGACTTGTCCAGGCTGGGCGGGAAAGCATTAAATTGACGCCAGAGTTCAAATCCAAGCGATACCGTATTTAGCATCACCCAACCATGTACTTCCGAGCCCGGACGCAGGAAGCGCGTGCTTGGCCAGGGCTCATCCTGGTGCTTTTCGACAGCTTCCAGGTCAGGTACGACAATAATCCTGAAACTACCGGTGCCATCATCCACCGCGTCCACGACTTTCACTTTTCCGGCAAAAGTACCCACCGCCACGGAAGGCCATCCGGTAAACTGAACCGCCGGCCAACCGGCGAACTGTAGACGAACATGTCTGCCCGGAGACACAAGAGGAGCATCGTTACCGGTAACTATCAACTCGGCGGCAAGATCATTGGTTTCAGAAGCGATGATAGCCATCTGCGAACCGGCTTTCACTGTCTCACCGGCTCCTGCCTTGAACAGGCGCACCACTTTGCCGCAACAGGGAGCTTTCAGAAGTCTCTGACCGACCCGGCTCTCCAGATGGCTCATCTCAATGTTCAAACTCTGGATCTCACTTTCAGTGGAAGCCACAGTCTCTTTGGCTGTGTTCATGGCCGCGTTAATAGAATTTATTTTGGCTTTGGTCTCCGCGTCTATCTTCGAGACTTCCAAATCGGCAACCTTAGTCTCTTTCTGAGCCACATCAAGATTGGCGATCGCTCTCTCCAACTCCGTTTTAGTTTTGACCAGAGTTTGCTCGGCAAGTTCGAAATCTCGCTTGGAGCGCAGGCCTTTGTCAAACAATGACTTTCTCCGCTCAAAATTAAGCTCGGCGGTCTTCACGTTCTGCTGAGCCAAAGTAACAGCCTGTTGGGCAGCCCTCAATCTATCCTTTACCTGGGACTGTTTCTGGGTGGTGGAGGCAACCGAAGCTTCTCTGGATAACTTCAGATTCTCAATCTGGGCCAGATACGCTTTAACTTTCTCCGAGGCCGCATCTTTCTTTGCCGAAAGAGCCTCTTTTCGATCAACCAGCTGCTTCATCTGGTTAGGGGCAAGAAACTTTGGGTCCACTTCAGCCAACTGTACTATAGGGTCGCCTTTGTTTACGGTCTGGCCATCGCGAACAAACCATTTTTCAATTCGACCGGGAATTGGTGCTTCCAGATGCTGCGGTCTCTCCATCGGAGAAAATATTATTACCTTGCCGCGACCGCTTATAGACTGCTGCCAGGGAACAAATGCAAGGCAACAGGCGGTAACAAAAACGAGGGATAGACAGCAAACCGCTATTATCACCAGACTGTTAGGGACTGTGATCATAGAAAGAGCTTCGCTGCGATAAGTCCCGACAAATGGCTTTCTTATCTCTGGTCGCTCTATGTGAGACACATAGCGACCGGTGGCAGGACCAAGTTCAGCATCAATGGATTCCTGGCCTGAGCCTCGAAAATCCGGCTCTTGCCTCAATCTTCTCTCTATGGAAGTATCTTTCTCCTGCAAAACGCGTCTTTCTTCGGCGTTGCCCTGATCAGCAGCTTCAAAATTCTCTTTATCCAACTCTTTCATATCCTTACTTCCAAAAGATAATAATGCCAACCGAAGGAATTCACTGAATGGGTTTTCTGCCCAATTTTTTCCACTCTATGTGATGGGAAAACAACGAAGCGAACGCACTATTCTCTTCATCGATCAAAACTTCCGGATCGCCTATCTCGATGATTCTGCCAGCATCAAGAACGCTTACAGAATCGCACTCAAGAATTGTCTGAATATCGTGGGAGATGTTGATCACCGTCCAGGGATTCGATCTGTCGTATATCGCTCTCATTATCTCTAACTTTCTATGTTCATCGATTCCAGTGAATGCTTCATCCAGGATGAGAACTTGCGGTCTTTCAACAATCGCTCGAGCGATCAAAATTCTCTGCATCTGCCCGCGGGAGAGATTCCTACCGGAGCTTACCAACTCTGTCTTCAAACCATCTTTGAACTTGACCATATCTCTATCAAGTTGAGTAACGGACAACGCCCAGACAACATCGGTATAACTGACGAAGTCTCTGCCAATAGTTATGTTCTCTTCAATGGTTCCTTCAAAAATTTCATTGGCGTCACTAACAAGTGCCACATGCTTTCGCAGATTCTTCAGTGAGATATCGGAGACGTCGACCTTATCCAATTGAATACTACCGTGTGAAGGTGACTGCAATCGACAGATTAGTGCAGCAAGTGTCGACTTACCAGAACCGCTCTTGCCCACAAGCGCCATTCTCTCTTCGGGTTTAACGCTTAAATCCAGATCGTTGAATATGTCTACATCGTCAGCATAGGAAAAGTGCAAGCCCTTGACCGTAACGGATGTGCCATGATCCGGCCACTTAACATCGAGACCTTGATGTCGCTCGGTGGGAAGATCAATAACATGACCGACTTTGTGCAATCCGGTGACGAGGTCGAAATAAGTCTCGATACTCCGGATTAGCTTATCTACGGAAGAGAGAACAACCACAACGATAATCTCCGCTGCCACCAATTGGCCCAGAGTCAACTGCCTCTCTATCACAAGAAATCCGCCAATCCCCAATATTCCTGCGTTGGCAAAAGCCTGGAATAGATACGAACCTATCGACTGCCTCAAAATAACAGCGAAGTGGGAACGGCGAGCTTGAATGTACTGAACCACCAAAAGATCAGTCTTTTTCATTAGATAGACTGGAATGCTGCACATCTTAAAGCTGGTTTCACAACGAGCAAGCTCCTCCAGCCATTCAGCTACCCGATACTTTTCTCTGGATTCACTAATGCTCGTATCAATGCCACCACGACCCAGCCCGAAAATGATCACGATCAGACAAAACACAATCACGAGGTCAAAAACCAGCAAAATAGGACTATAGAAGGCCATCAGAATAAGTCCGATCAAAACCTGCAGGAAAGCTGACGGTACGTCAAGCAATAACTTAGCCCAGGACTTCTGAATGTTTATGACATCGAAGAAGCGGTTGACAAGCTCCGGCATATATTCTTCAGATAAAACAACATGTTCTATACGAGGAATTCTGCGCCCCAGCTTCAAAGCGACTTCGGCAAAGGTCTGTTGCTGAATAGTCTCGACTAGAGCCAGCTTCAACACCCTCAAAAATCCAGTAATCAACAATCCCCCGAAGAGAAGCAAAGTCAAGATAACCAGCGGTTGAATGAACATTCCCGCGGCGATGGTGTTCACCAGAGCCTGGGCAGCAAGAGGAACGGCAAGGGAGAGGAGTCCGGTCAAAAAAGTATAAGAGAGAAGCACCAGTAGGGTGCGGTCATGCTCCCTGGCAAGGGCGAAGAACCTGGCTACTGGCTCCGGGTGGTCCACATGAAATCCAGCTTCCCTGGCAATAGGGCGGTCCAAACTGCGTGTCATCAAAGAAGACCTCGGAAGACATTATCGAACTTGAGCTCATGAGCCATTATACCAACACCTCTATGGTTTCGCATCTCTGAATATATGAATAATTGCACAAACTCAATTTCTCTGGCAAACGTTCTCTCGGACGATGAACGTCCGACCAGCCTCCTAATTTTACAGGAGTTGTGTGACGCTTGCGCGAACTTCTTTGTGAAGAGCGCCCACGCACACCCTTGACAGGAGTAGATCCAGGCTAGAGAGCCTCCGCACCAAGCTTCTTCAGGTCTTCATCCAGATTCAGCAACTCTTTTTGATACTCCGGCTCATGGGCGTCGATCCAGCTAGCGATGGCACTTACCGTGCCAGGCTTGATGTATTTCGTCTCCAGAAGGAGATGGCTGAGATGCTGCATCCATCTCAAAGTTTGATCATCGGAGCTGATAACCCCCAACAATTTAGTCACCCGCTTCGGAACCACACATTTATCTTTACTCCCCTGCAATATCAGAAGCGGAACACCGGGTTTTAAACTCCTGGCATACTTCACATTCTTCGAAACGTAGGCGTCGGTTTTAAGGAGATCTCGAATCGTCATACTCTTACGAATTAACGGGTCACTTTCAAGCTCTTCAACGATGCGACTATCCTGTGATACCAGCTTACGCATAAAGAATCCTAGATTAACATTGAATCGAGGATCGATAACCAATCCACGAAAACCCGCTATCAGACTACGTGGGTGAAAAAGCATCATAGGATTGACCGTCACAGCCGGCCCGGACAGAATTATGCCGTCAATAAACTCAGGATGTTGGCTGGCCAGGCGTAGACAGGGAGTCGCTCCTAAACTTTCGCCGACAATTATCAGCCTGGTCCCAGGATGTTTGTCCCTGACGATTTTAACCAGTTCCACAAGATCCGTGTAACTCGCCTCATAATCAATCTTCTTCTTGCCAAACTGATTTTTCTCATCCCTGAAACACCGGCCAAATCCCCTCATATCAGAGGAGACCGCATAAAAGTTTCCCGTGGCAAAAGCTTTTCCTGCTAGCGCGTAGGTC
>MDTD01020171.1_pt1 | contig 14950 bp, 13 predicted proteins | sample 811221 | NCBI WGS metagenome assembly MDTD01 (sample SAMN05326646, study PRJNA326480) | marine metagenome | isolation source: seawater | place: Pacific Ocean: South West | collected 2011
GGCGATGGCCTCCGGCAGCATATCGGCTTTATGCAATGCCAGGGAAAGGCCGCCGAAGATGGGCATGGTCCATGCCAGCAGAAAAACATATCCCTGCCGCACCCGTTTAAAAAAACAGAAAATTCCGGCCGTGAGCAGGAGAACCATCTGGCAAATGTTCAAGTTGTTGAACGGCCCCAGAATCAACTGCCGGTCCAAAACGAACACCAGTATGGAAGACATTCCGGTCAGGAAGGTGGAGACTTTCAACACCAGGTGAAGTTTGGGTATATGGCGCCGGGTCCGCAGAAAGTCCATGGCAAAAAGTCCCAAGAAAAAGAAAAGACCGCTTCCGGCAAAGATATCCAGGGAGTTGTTCAGCCCGGGCCACTCCGGCCACAGGAATTCAAACCCGAACCCGAACCATATGAGCTGGTGAAGGGTAACCATGAGTACAAAACAGGCGTAATAAAAATAAAGGCGTTCCCTGACAAAAATCAGAAACAAAAGATTATACGCCACCATGATCAGCAGGGCCCCGAAGTAAAGTCCGGCAACCAGCTGCCTCCTCCTGTCTTTGAGGTGGAAACTGGTTTTATCGATAAGCAGAAGGGGAAAGGTAATGGCACCCTGGCTTGCCAGACGCAGGTAATACGTTGTGCCTTCGTCACCGGGTGAGACGGGAAAAAGAAAGGTACGATGGGATACCGGCCGAAGCCTGAACGGCAACGTGTCCCCGGCTGCAATCCGGGTCAGCGGCCCGTCTTTGCCGGGCCCGAAAAAATCAATACTGTCCAGATGGGGATATTTGAGCTGAATATACCAGGATTCCGGATTTCTTGGGTCTTTGGCAAGATGAATTTTAATCCAGAAAGCAGCCGTTGAGTAGCCAAAGGTGTTCCGGCCCTGGGCATTGGCGGCAAATCGGTCTTGAAAATCCGGTGAGGCCACCTGAGCAATCGTCAGCCGGCCGGTGTCATCTTTTAAGATGTCAATCCGGTCCTGGAGCGGTACCCCACCGCGTGTGCCCGCAGTGATGACGACACCTGCACCGCAGATGCCGGCAAAGGTGCCGTAAAAAAACATCACCGCGGAAAACCAAAGCGCGATCCGCGTAAATACGTGGGTTACGGTCATGTTCGAAGACTGGTTCCATCCTGTATTGTATTGGAATTTATCTGCCATACCGGTATTGGGCAGTTATAACGGATAGGTACCCCCCTGTCAAAAAGAAAACGGGCATTGCCGCTGGACTCATTGGCAATACCCGTTTCAACATAGCTTTGAAGAATTCCGCAGTTTGCGTACAATTCTACCTAAGATTTAGGGAAACTTGTAAATGGAAGCCCCCCAGGTCAGGCCGGCACCGAGCCCCACAAAGAGAACCACATCTCCGGGTTTACCCACCCTGCCCTCCTCCATGGCTTCGTGCAGTGCCAGTGGAATGGAAGCGGCCGTGGTATTGCCGTATTTTTGTATATTGTGATAGATCTTGTCTTCCGGCAGTTTCAGGAACTGGCCGTAAGCCTGGTTGATCCGCTTGTTGGCCTGGTGTGGCACCACCAGATCAATATCCGTAATTTCCATTTCCGCCTTTTTCAACACTTCCATGGTCACCTGGGGCAGCATGCGCACGGCTTTTTTAAAGATGGTGGGGCCGTCCATAACAGGAAAGTACCGGGGGTCGTCCAAGGAGATATCTTCGGGCATCCGGCGGAACAGGTTGGAGGCCGGCAGCTCTGTTTTCAGGGAGTCGGCATAGTGGCCGTCGGCGTGCAGTGCGGAGGCAACAAGCCCCACATTGTCCTCGGTGTCATCCGCCTCAATACATACGGCAGCGGCACCGTCTCCGAAAATCACGGTGACGTCCCGCCCCCTGGTGGACATATCGAGCCCTGAGGAATGAACCTCAGCGCCCACCAGCAGCACTTTCTCGGCCAGCCCTGCTTTGATGTAGGCGTCGGCTGTGGCAAAGCCGTAGAGAAAACCGGTACACTGTTGCCGGATATCGAGGGCCGGCGTGCTTTTCAGCCCCAGATTTCTGGCCAGAAGGCAGCCCCCTCCCGGAAACATGATATCCGGGCTTAAGGTGGCAAAAATGATGAAATCAATATCATCGGGGGTCCAGCCGGCCGCCTCAAGGGCCATTTTAGCCGCGTTTGTTCCCAGGTCCGAAGCGCCGCAGGGCTCCTCTTCCGTAATCCAGTGACGCTGCTGGATGCCCGTACGCTGACGGATCCATTCGTCCGACGTATCCATGATGGCGGTCAGGTCGTCATTGGTCACCACATGGGGGGGAACAAATTTGCCTGTACCTCTGATTATTGATTTTTTCATAGGATATTCCTTAGTTTATCTCGTTTTATCTTTAAGGTAACGTCTATTTTAATTAGCGTTTGCCAAAATCAGGAGAGTGCTATATTATTCTCGCCTCAATTTAGAGTAGTATCTTATAGTATTAATTTTTTATTAAGGCAAGAAACTTAACCCCGGCCCGTGGTATAAAACACAAATTTACCACAAAGGCGGATAATTCAAGCCCACAAGAGACCATCGTGACATTAAGCATACTCATACTTCTGGCGGGGCTGGCCCTGCTTTATTACGGTTCTTCCCTACTGGTGGAAGGGGCGGCTTCCACGGCCATCATGTTTGCCGTCCGTCCTGTGATCGTGGGACTGACCGTTGTATCGCTGGCCACATCGGCACCGGAACTTCTGGTCAGCCTCGTTGCGGCGGTCAAAGGCAGCGAAGGCATATCCCTGGGGAATATTCTAGGTTCCAACGTGATAAACATCGCACTGGTGCTCGGGGCATCCGCCCTGATCAAACCAGTCAGCGTCAGCCAGCGTGTGACCCGTATTGAACTGCCATATATGATCGTTATTTCCATTATTTTCTGGGTCCTGTGTCTGGACAACCAAATCAGCCGGATCGACGGAATCATACTGATCAGCCTCCTGGCTCTTTTCCTGGGATACGGCCTTGCCACCGCCAGTGACAAATCCGCAAGCGGGGGCAGCAACATAGACAGAACCCCCCTTAAAATACTGAAGAACATTGCCTACGTCATTGCCGGCATCGTGATGCTGGCTTACGGCGCCAATTTTGTGGTCAAAGAGGCCATTGAAATGGCCCAGAACATCGGTCTTTCACAGACCTTCATCGGTATCTCCGTAGTTGCCCTGGGAACATCCCTGCCAGAACTGGCCACTTCGGTGGTGGCAGCCTCACGGGGGGAAAGCGACATATCCGTTGGAAATGTGGTGGGATCGAACCTGTTCAATATCTGTCTGGTCATGGGTGTGGTGGGCATGTTTAACCCCATGGTGGTGGAGCCGTCACTTCATAAATTTGAGTTTCCCTTCATGCTGTTCATCTGCCTTGCCTTAGGCGGCACTGCCTGGCTTAAGGGGGGCGTGGGAAAAAGGAGCGGCAGCCTGTTTATTGCCCTCTTCTTTGTGTTCATTATTCTCTCATATTTGAAGTAGGCATTAATTTTCTCTTATTTGCTTTTTTTCCTTGCAAGTTTTAATGAAATTATTATAAGGACTGGTAGGTAAATTTTTTCCACACCAGAAAAAGAGGCTGATATGGCACCCCCTAAGAGACTTCTGATCGTAGACGATAACGAAGACATCCTGTCTACCTTTTACGAGTTTTTCAACTCATTGGGATATGAAGTCAAAACGGCGGTTGACGGCTTTGCCGCACTCAAGGTTCTGCGGGATAAACCCGATTATTTCGACTGTTTGATCACAGATCTCGTGATGCCTAACATCAGCGGTGTCGGCCTGATCGCCATCGTTAAAAAAGAGTATCCCGACCTCAAAATAATCGCCATGACAGGATACGGGGATCAGCCCGGTGCACTAGCGTCGGAAGCAGAAGCGGATCTGGTACTGTTCAAGCCCATTGATCTGTTCAAGATCGAGGCAAAAGTGTCAGAACTCATTGGACAAAACGACGAATAAATCATAAAGAGCAGCCAGTTTATGAGTACACCTCTGATAGGCGTCAGCAACTCTATATTGAAGATCAAGGAATTGATCAATCATGTGGCCAACACCTGCCTTAACGTGCTGATCACCGGTGAGACCGGCGTTGGCAAGGAAGTGGTGGCCCACAACTTATATGCCGAGTCGCCACGGGCCCAAAACAGTTTTGTGAAAATCAATTGTGCCGCCCTGCCGGAAACCCTTCTGGAATCGGAACTCTACGGCTATGAAAAAGGGGCGTTCACCGGTGCCCACAAAAAACGCCACGGCAAATTCCTGACAGCGGATCAGGGCGTCCTGTTTCTCGACGAAATCGGGGATATGCCGCTGACCCTCCAGTCAAAGATGCTCCACGTCCTCCAGAGCGGCGAATTTTCGCCTCTTGGCTCTGACCAGGATTTCAAAACCGATGTCTGGGTCATTGCCGCCACCAACCAGAATCTTGAAGAACGCATACAGAATAAAAGCTTTAGGGAAGACCTGTACTATCGCCTGAACATTATCAAAATCGATATTCCGCCCCTGCGGAAACGAAAGGAAGATATCCCTGCACTCATCGAATACTACTTCAGGCTATACCGGTCCGAATACCCCACCGGCCACGGGATAAAACCCGATGCCGACACCCTGGCAAAACTGACGGCCTACCACTGGCCCGGCAATGTCCGCCAGTTGCAAAACTGTATCAAAAAACAGATGGTGCTCAATGACTGGGGCAAGATCCTTGAGGAACTGCCCGAGGATCCGGAAGCCGCCCCCCGTGTCTCCCGGGAAAATGACACACAGAACAGCGACGCATTGTTCCCCAATGAGGCCAACAGTGAACGCATGAAGATCATCTCCGAATTCGTGGACCTGTCCACCAGCTCGGAAAAGCTGTTTGAAGATATCTCCCTTAAAAAAATCAAAAAGCTGGCCTCCGACAAGGTGGAAAAAGAGGTCATTACCTTTGTTCTGGATAAGGTGGGCTGGAACCGGTCCAGAGCTGCCAAGATCCTCAAGGTCAGTTATAAGACACTGCTTTACAAGATGAGTGAATTCGACGTTCATCCCCCCATGAAGTAAGCCTCTGCAATAACAGACCGTTCGATATCGACCTTTTTGCGCCACTTTGTCTATAGAGTGGCGTACCCCAATGTCATCCCTTAAATATATTCTGATTTTTTCCAGGTTGTCCCCTCTGCTATCCGTTGTTTTCATCCGGCTTTGACCCGGAAAAATTTAATTTTTTTTTAGGTTTACTTCCCCTTTCTTTTTACATATAGAAATAACTTATGTTTTGCGCAGCGTCTCATCGCCAAACACGGGCTCTATCGGGTGGCTTGAAAGAAAAATATTGGTTTACCTCAAATCTGTTTTAATGATTTTTGCATTTAACCATTTCTATAATTGAAATCGTTTTAAATCCAAAAATCGGCTTTTTACTTTTTACCAAAGGAGGAGATATGCGGAAGATTGCTCTATTAACGGCAGCGGCCCTATGTGTTGCCATGATTCTTACCCCGGCGGCATTCAGCGCCAGAAAAACCATCATCAAAATCGGCATCAATGCACCGCTCACCGGTGACATTCCCAAAGTTGGCGAAGGTTCCAAGTACGCAGCCATGCTCTGGCTGGAGGACATTGAAAAGATGGGCGGCCTTGAAGTGGGCGGCAAGAAGTACGAAGTGGACCTGATTATCGAGGATAACGAGTCCAAGGCCGAATCCGCAGTAAAAGCCAATACCAAAATGATCACCCAGGATGACGTCCTGGCCATCATCGGCCCCCAGTCCTCCAAACAGGCGGTACCTGCCGGTGAAGTGGCCAACAAGTATAAAACCGTTATGATCTCTCCCTGGTCCACCAACCCCAACACCACCATGGACCGTCCCTTTGTTTTCCGGGGATGCTTCCTGGATCCTTTCCAGGGCCCTGTGGTTGCCAATTTCATCACCGAGGAATTCGGATCCACCAAGGCGGCGGTTCTCTACGATGTTGCCTCTGACTACCCCAAAGGCCTGGCAGAGGTATTCAAAGAAGCCTGGGAAAAGAAACACGGTGCAGGTTCCGTGGTTGCCTATGAAAGTTTTACCACCAAAGACACCGACTTTTCCTCCCAGTTGACCAAGATCGTTAAATCCGGGGCAGAAGTTCTGTTTACCCCCCAGTACTACAACGAGGTGCCTTTGATCGTTCAACAGGCCAAGGATCTTGGTTGGAAAGGCCCCATCGTGGGGTCAGACTCCTGGGGATCCGCTGAAACGGTTGAACTGTGCGGAGACGCCTGCTACGGGCTGTTCTTCTCCTCCCATTATGCAGCCGCCGGTGCCAAAGGCGCCACCAAGGCCTTTATTGACCGTTACGAAAAAACCTACGGTTATATTCCCGATGACGTGGCTGCCCTGACCTGGGACGCACTCCAACTTGCCCAGAAGGCCATCCAGGATGCCGGCAAGATCACCGGACGTGTGGAAAAGGACCGGAAGGCCGTCCGCGATGCCCTGGCAAAAATCAAAGATTTTAACGGTATTACCGGAAAAATGACCTTCACCGAAGAAGGTGATCCCATCAAATGTGCCGTCATCGTTAAAATTAACGACCAGGGTAAATATGAGTTCTACAAATCCAGCTGTCCCTAAGATGTTGGAAATGTAATTCCGACACTTGGGAACCCAACTAGATCAGTACTAGATAAATCTATAGTAAATCGGTACTGAATCCGTATCAGGCAGCGGCACCGGACCATTTCCGGTGCCGCTGCTCCCACAGCGTTACACAGGAGTTGGTGAATGGAATCCTTGACTGATATTCTCCAGTATTTCATCCAGAACCTTATCAATGCCGCCCAGAGGGGCAGTTTTTATGCCGTTATTTCAATCGGTTACTCCATGGTATACGGGGTGCTGATGCTGTTTAACTTTGCCCATGGCGATATCTTCATGGTGGGCACCTACATCGGCTTTGGCATTGCCACCCTGTTTCTGGCCATATTTGCCGGACTGCTCCCCGCCCCACTGATCTTTTTGTCTACAGTGGTGGTGACCATGTTCCTGGCATCCTGGATCGGGGTATTCGTTGAAGTGGCAGGCTACCGTCCCCTGCGCCAGGCGCCGAGGGCTTCAGCCGCCATCACGGGGCTTATGATCGGCATCATATTTGAAACCGGCATCCTCATCCTGCTCGGTGCCAAACGCTTAAGCTTTCCGCCCCTGATGGAGTCGGTGACCTACAACATCGGCGGCGTCTATTTCACCAACGTGAAGGTAATGATCATCATTATCTCCCTGCTTCTCATGCTGGCCCTCCACGGGTTTATTCAAAAGACCAAGTGGGGCATGGCCATGCGGGCCATGTCCTATGATTTTCTTGCCGTCCCCCTCATGGGGGTATCCATCAACATCATCGCCCCCCTGACCTTCGCCGTGGGGGCGGGACTTGCTTCGGTGGCAGGCATTCTTTACGGCCAGGCCTATCCCATACTGGACCCTTACATGGGGGTGATCATCGGATGGAAGGCGTTTGTGGCAGCCATTCTCGGCGGCCGGGGGTCCATCAAGGGCGCCGCCCTTGCAGGCTACCTCCTGGGATTCATCGAGATCTTCGTTGCAACGATATTCCCCTCCACCCTGAGAGACCTGATCGCCTATTCCATCATCCTCATCATCCTGACCTTCAGGCCCAGGGGATTTTTCGGAATGGAGCACAGTACAAAGCTGCGGCTGTAACCCGTACACAAATTCAAGGAAACCTTCCATGGAACTTGCAAGAAAATTCAAAGCGACATTTTCCACCGTACCCATGCTGGGCTGGCTGCTGGGTATCCTTGCAGCGGTCCTCATAGAGTACTACTGGGGATATGATTATATTTCATACTACCTTGGGCTGCCCAAAATCCCCGTGCTCTTCGGTACGCTGATCATGCTCAAGGATCCTTTGATGATCCCCGGCGCCGTTGGATACGACCTGGCCGTTTACGTGATTCCGATACTCCTGGTGGCCCGGCTGAGCACAGGCGTTACCAACCCTCTTGCCGCCCTGCTGGAGCGCCTGCCCCTGGCAGCCTCCGTGCTGATCCACCTGGTGCTGTTCTACGGCCTGCTTCACCTGTGGGCCGGCATCAACGACTACCGGGTTCTGGTGATCAAACTCACCATGATATCCATCATACTGACGGTGAGCATCAACGTGATCAACGGGTACCAGGGAGAGTTCTCCTGCTCCCACCCCGGCTTCATGGCCCTGGGGGCATATGTATCTTCCATCATCACGTTGCTGCTCTTTGCCAACGATAAAATTTTCGGGGCGCCCCTGCTGCCGCCGGCCCTCGGCCCATGGCTGTTCCCTCTGGCCCTTTTGGCAGGAGGCGCTGCCGCGGCCCTGGGTTCGCTGGCCGTGGCCATACCGTCATTTCGCACCCGTGGCGATTATCTGGCCATCATTTCCCTGGCCTTCATGTTTATTGTAAAATCAGCCGTTGAAAATCTCCATATCATCGGTGGTGCAAGGGGCATGGGCGGTCAGCCGGATTACGCCCCCCTTTATGTTATTTTCATCTGGACCATGCTCTGCATCTGGATCATCCACAACTTTGTCACCTCCATTATGGGAAAAGCCCTGAACACGGTGAGGGATGACGAGGCCGCCAGTGAGTCCATGACCATCAAGACCCGGAAAACCAAGATGACCGCCTTTATGTTCGGCGCCTTCTGGGCCGGTATCGCAGGGGGCCTTTTTGCCCATGTCCTGGCCTATATCAACCCGGGCATGTTCAGCATCAACCGCCTGGCCGAGATTCTTGCCATGGTCTACTTCGGCGGGTTGAACTCCATTGTGGGGTCCATCGTCGGGGCCGTGTCCATCAATGTGCTGGGTGAAGCCCTTCGCCCCCTGGAACTTTTCAAATGGATCATCATCCCCTTGATTCTCATTTTCGTCATGATTTTCAGGCCTTATGGTTTGATTTCCTTCAAAGAGATCAACGCGCGGGAACTGCTGCGCGCCAGGGCAAATAAGCCGGATGCAGACGGCCCGGACGTCTCAGATTCAGGTTCTGGTGTAGGTGAAGATCGAATCCAACCGGAAAATAAATAGGAGCCAGATGATGTCAGACTTGCTTAACGTAACCCATATGACCCATTATTTCGGCGGGCTCCGGGCGGTTCACAACTATAACCTGAACATTAAGCCCCAACAGATCACCGGTCTGATCGGTCCCAACGGCGCGGGAAAAACCACCATATTCAATCTCATCACCGGGGTTTATACCCCCACTGAAGGGCAGATTTCACTGGAGAACCAGAGTATCGTCGGTTTGGAAACAAACGAAATTGCAGCCAAAGGCCTGGGAAGAACCTTCCAGAACCTGGCGCTTTGGCGGCATATGAACGTGTTGGACCATATACGGATGGCCCATTATTCCCAGCTGAATTACGGGCTTTTCGGGGCCTTTTTCAACACCCCGGCCTGCCGCCGCCAGGAAGCAGAAGTGGAAGAGAACGCCTACCGGCTCCTGGAACTTTTTGATATCCGCCAGCACGCGGACCAGTTGGTGGTCAACCTGCCCTATGGTGCCCAGCGAAGGGTGGAGATGGCAAGAGCCATGGCCACACGGCCGAAGATCCTTTTTTTGGACGAGCCCACCGCAGGCATGACCCCGGATGAACTGGTTCAGATGATCAAAATCATCCGCCAGGTTCACAGGGATTTTAACGTGGCCATTTTCCTTATCGAACACCGGATGAAATTTGTCATGGAACTCTGCCAGCATATCCAGACCCTGGTGTTCGGCGAAGTCATCGCCGAAGGCCCCCCGGAGGAAATCCAGAACAACCCGGAAGTGATTGAAGCCTACCTGGGCAAGGAGGACCTGACCTGATGCAGCTCAAAATTGATAATCTGAAAGTATCCTACGGTAATATCAAGGCACTCCACGGCGTATCTTTCACCGTTGAGCAGGGGGAAATCCTCACTATCATCGGTGCCAACGGGGCCGGTAAAAGTACGACACTCAGGGCAATCTCACGGATGGTGCCCTCTGAACCCGGTTCCGCACTGGAGTTCGAAGGACAGAATATTTTAAAGTATTCTGCGGACAAGGTGGTTTCCAGGCTGGGGATATCCCATGTCCCTGAAGGACGCCGGATTTTCGGCAACCTCACCGTCACCGAAAACCTGACACTCGCCTGCTTTGCCCGGAAAGACAAGGATCAGGTGGTCAAGGACCGCAAGTGGGTATTCGACCTGTTTCCCCGCCTTGAAGAAAGAAGGGACCAGTTGGCCGGCACCCTTTCCGGCGGTGAACAGCAGATGCTGGCCGTGGGACGTGCCTATATGTCGGCACGGAAAATCATGCTCCTGGACGAACCCTCCATGGGCCTTGCCCCCCTGCTGATGCTGGATATGTTTGACGCCCTGAAGGAAATCAACAAACTGGGCACCACCATCCTACTGGTGGAACAAAACGCCCGCCTGGCACTCAAGTTCGCCCAGAGGGGGTATGTGATTGAAAACGGCGCACTGGTGCTGGAAGGCCCTTCTGATGAACTGCTGGACAACCCCGAGGTGAAAAAAGCCTATCTTGGGGCATAACCTTTTTCCCCCGCGCCTTCAGCCTTAAAAACGGCGGCAAGGCGTGGGGGAAAACCCGATCAAGAATCAAATGCCCTGACCAGACCGTCCACAGCCTTCTTCAAAAGCGCTCTTGGGCAAGCAATGTTGATGCGCTCGAATCCCCGGCCGTTTTCCCCGAACCAGTCCCCGTGGTCCAGGGCCAGCCCAGCCCCTTCTTCCACCCGTCGAACGACCTCTTCCGGTGCAAGTTTCAGGGATCTGAAATCTATCCAGGGCAGGTAGGTGGCCTGCAAGTCAAACACCTTTGCCCCGGGGATTTCCAATTCAACCCGCTGCTTCAGGTACAGGTAATTTTCATGCAGATAATCAATGAGATCCGTCAGCCAGGGTTCAGCCGACATATAGGCAGCCCGGGATGCGATGGCGCCGAACAGACTGCCGCTGCCCCTGGGATTCATCCCCAGTGTCTGGAAATAAAGGGACATTTCTCCCCGCTTTATAGGATCGGGAATCACCAGGCTGGATTGGGACAGCCCGGCCAGATTAAAGGTCTTTGAGGCCGCATTTGCTGCGATGGAGCCCTGGGCAAAGCGCTCGGAGATAGACTGGAAACTGGTATGGGAGAACCCCGGCATCACCAGGTCGCAGTGGATTTCATCTGCAAATACCAGCACATTGTTGTCCATGCAAATATCACCGAAACGAATCAGCTCCTCTCTTGTCCAGACCCGGCCCACGGGATTGTGGGGAGAACAGAGAATGGCAAGTTTTACCCCGGGATCTGCCGCCTTTTTAGCCAGATCCTCAAAGTCCATTTCATATTGGCCGTCTGCAATAATCAACGGGCTATCAACGACTGTTCTTCCGTTGTTCCGGATAGCTTCGGCAAAAGGATAATACACCGGCGTCTGGATCAGTACCCCGTCCCCAGGACAGGTAAACCGCTGCACCAGAAAATTTACCGCCGGAACAATGCCGGGGGTGCTCATCAGCCACGGTTCTTTGATCTCCCAGTTGTGGCGCCGGCCGTACCATTGAATCACGGCGTTGTTATATTCCGGATCCTGAAGCGTATATCCGTAAATTTGGTGGTCCAGGCGTTCAGCCATGGCCTCCTTGACCACTGTGGGGCAATAAAAATCCATATCCGCCACCCAGAGAGGCATCAGATTTTCACGGCCCGGTCCGAATTTAAGCCTCAGTATCGAGGGCTCCCATTTCATGGCGGCGGTGCCTGATCTGTCGATGATCTCGTCAAAGTTCCAGTCTTTTTCCACTATCATTCCTTATGCGTTAGGTGTGTTTATTGCCGGTCCGGCCGCAAAGTCCTTTATCAATTCTTCAACAGAAACAATCCTTCGGATCGGACTTACGCTTTTGCCGGCCTGGTAGAACGCCTTGTACCCCATGCCCTTGACCGAGGCTTGTTTCAACTGCCATATGGATTTTAAGGTGTACAGCATGCGCATGTAATGTTTGCCTTTGGGATGCCGCAACAGTCTTCTGGCCAGCCATCCGGCCCGGGTCCCCATCTGTTCGATATACGGGGTCTTGATCACTGAAACGGGCACCCCGGATATCTTTTCGGTCAGCACGATATCCGCCTCTTCGGCATCCAGGATAGCTTGTTTGTAGTCGTCGTGGGCCGTACACTCACGGGTGGCAATGAACCGCGTACCCATCTGTATTGCGGCGTAGCCCATGTCAAGGGCCTCCCTGAACTGTCCTGGCTCACCAATTCCACCGGCACAGACAAGCGGAACCCCGAAACCTGACAGGGTGTCGAACAGCTCCCGGATATCCCTGCTGCCGGTATGCCCACCTGCCCTGTTGTTCACGCATATCAGACCGTCCACCCCTTTGTCCAGGGCCTTTTGCGCCCATTTTAGCTCGGTGACGTCATGGTACACTTTCCCGCCCCTGGCATGAACCGCCGCAACCACCCAGGAAGGATTGCCCAGGGCCGTGATAAAAAAACGGATACCTTTGTCCAGAGCGATGTCTATCCACCTGCGCATACGGTCCTCATACTTTTTCGAAGACTTTTCAACAATGGCGTTAAACCCCACCGGCCTGTCGGTTATCTGCCGGATACGGTCGATCCCCCGAGCCAGGGGAAACTTGTGGACAAACTCCATGGATATGGGCTGAATTATGCCCATGGCGCCGGCGCCGGACACGGCGGCAATCAACTCCGGATTTGAACAAGGATACATGGCACCGCAGATAATGGGGAGTTCCACCCCGGTATCCCGGGTGAATTGGGTATCATATCTTGGCATATCTATTCCTTTCATGGGGTTTCGTATCATCACGGTTTTTCTCTTATTTTGCCTGGTCTTACCCTCTGGTTTTATCTGTATTCATCAGCCGGGACCAGTGAGATCAAAGCGATTTCGCTGTGGGTGTTGAATCGCAGCGGCACACCCACTGCCCCCACCCCCTGCCCGGTATATCCAATCATCCTACCAAATTGCCATTTTCCCCTGTAAAACCTGTGTCCCCGGTTCAGGTGTACGAAAACAGGAACGCCTCCCGGCAGGCAGATCTGACCGCCGTGGGTGTGTCCGGCCATGTATAACGTGTAGTCATTTCTTTGCGCTTCCCGGAAGAGTTCGGGGGTATGGACCAGGGCAAGTTTTACCCCGGCAGCATTTGTTTTCAAAGCCTGGAAGGCTTGTTTTGTCAGATATTCGTGGGGATCATCCACACCGGTGATCATAACCGTTGCGCCCTCTTTTGCCAGTGTCACACTTTCGTTCACCAGCATCCGGATTCCCAGATTTTCAAAGGGGGGCACCAGCCGCCAGGTGTCGTGGTTGCCCAACACCGCAAATATACCGTACCTTGCGCTCACCCCTTTAACAATCCGTTCCATGGCCGGGAGAATATCCCTATAGTTTGCCCGGTTGTAATAGGTAATAAAGTCACCGGTCATGACACAGATATCAGGTGCCATTCCCCTGGTGATGTCACAGATATGTTCCCCGAGTTCAGGTATGCCGTCCAGATGCAGATCCGTTAGGTGAAGTATGGTGAAACCGGATAAGTCCTTGGGCAATCCCCGGATAGACAGTTTTTTTGTAACCAGTTTCGGCACCGATGCATTTTGATAGCCGCGACGCCACAAGGGACCGAACACCCGGTGCCCCAGCAATTTGTTTAGGACCTTTTTGACAAGGACAGTCCGTCCCTGCCGGGTGGAAGGATTCTGGGAGAAAGGTTTGCCCTCCATCTGTTCCCTGCCAAGTGCCCAGGCCTGTCTTGAGAAAGGCCAGTTCAACGGAATATCGTCCCGGAAGAAGTTCATTGCTTTATGTCAGGTGTTCGAATGGGCCACATCATCTTTCACTTCCGCTTCAAATTGACATCATTTTCATCGTCTGCATTTCAGGTTTATATGAAAAAACCCAAGCAAACGATAAAAGTCGTATGTGCTTTGTTGTGGGCACGGCCAATGACAAACATATAAGCATGGGAGGTCCCGATGACAACCTGTGCCTGCATAATCAACTGCATGTCTGCCTTGAGATACAGCGTAGGCGGCAGGCAGGTGTCGGGGCAACAAAAAAGGCAATGGCAACTTTTCGGTGTAATACTGTCTGGTCTGGCAAAAAATTGAGTATTTCCCCCTTGATGTTTGAATCTCACAGTGATACTTTTTAATGAATGAAATTCATATTACAAATGAAATTCACCATAGTTTCATTCTGTTACCTACCCTGAATCAGTCCTGCAATCCCCAAATAGAACTTATGCAGCCTTTATGCATTTCTATGATTTTTTAAATGGCAAGCAAACCCTGGCTTTTAACCAGTGGTTTACGTTGTATTTATCCAAAGAAGGGGGAAAAAATGAAAATGAAAGCCTTGGTCACCATTTTATTGCTGGTTATTTTTATCCCAGGGATTTGGGGGTGCAGCACCGAACAACCCGTTGATGTGGCAGCCGTCACATCTAAACCCAAGACGTTTGTCGGTTCAGACACTTGTAAAATGTGCCATCTGGAGCATTACGATTCCTGGAAGATGACAATGCACAGCCGCATGCTGCAGGATGCAAAAAAGAATGAAGATGCCATTATCGTGCCGATTGATGAAAAACGGATCCGTGCGGATTTGGCCAAACTGGGTGAAAAGCTCAAGGTGCCTGCGGAACAGATTTATGTCCCGAAAAAAGAGGAGATCCTTTATACGATCGGCAGCCAATGGAAACAACGGTATCTTGTTAAGAAAAATGACACGCTCTATATCTCCCCCATCCAGTATAATTCGGAAACGGACCGATGGGTGAATTACCATGAACATGACTGGGATAAACGGCCATGGGCCCTAAAATGTGGCGGCTGCCATGCCACAGGAGTCAAGATAGACACACAGACATTTATCGAACCAGGCGTTGGCTGTGAGGCCTGCCATGGA
>MDTD01193255.1_pt1 | contig 14950 bp, 9 predicted proteins | sample 811221 | NCBI WGS metagenome assembly MDTD01 (sample SAMN05326646, study PRJNA326480) | marine metagenome | isolation source: seawater | place: Pacific Ocean: South West | collected 2011
CCTCAATTGGAGCCAGGATAACTTTAAGCTTAATGGTATCCCTCTAGACGCAGGGCACCATTCTTTCGTAAGGGAAACGGTTCCCCTTTATTTAAAAAAGGCAAAAGACAGAGGCGATTCTTTTGATCTTATTTACTGTGATCCTCCAACATTCTCAAATTCAAAAAAAATGGATTTATCTTTCGATGTTCAGGAAGACCATACGTCCCTTATTGATGGGTGTATGAGCCTATTAAATGAAGGTGATCAAAATGCCCTTTATTTCTCTTGCCATAAAAAAGGCTTTAAAATTGATATGAACTCCCTACAAGAAAAGTATAAAATCGAAGATATAACAGCCTCTTCAGTACCAACTGACTTTAGGAATAAAAAAATTCATTTTCTCTTCAAAATTCAACATAGATGAGATATACCTCACCACTTTAATTAAATTCTCTCATTAGAAAGGGAAGGAAAAAGTGGAAAAGAAAAACAGTCAGAATGATTTATCCAAAAACTTAAAAGAAAAAATCAAAGGCCTTTTTAGACCTATATTATTTCTTTATTGTACTTCTTTTATTGGAGCGCTTCTAATTTTAGGCCCTTCTGAGGTCAAGGCCTTTTCAGGGTGGGATAGAGGAAACTCTCCCAGCAAAATGAAGTTTTTTACCAGAAACACATTTAAGCTACTCCCCCTTAAAGGTTTTTTAAAAGAGCAACCCTGGAGTGGTGATTACTGGCCAACGCATAAAGGAGGGGTAAGCTACCGATGGGCAAGCCCGGCGCGCATAGAAAAAAATAAGTGGATGTACAAAACCCCTGGAAAGGGAGTAGTTCCTAGAAACCTGTCTCCCATTGAAAAGTATGATCTATACCTTGGTAATAAAAACTTTGACCTCACGAATTTAGAAAGAGAAAGAACAGGAATTTTTACCGAAAGAAAAATTCCCGAGTGGGAAGGGCTTTGCCATTCATGGGCACCTGCGACTTTTCTGTATGAGAACCCACAAACAATTACAGTAGAATCCCCAGAGGGAAAAGAGATCACTTTCTACTCTTCAGATATAAAGGCCCTTCTGACTTATCACCTTCATTTCAACGAAGCACCGAAAACAAAATTTCTAGGCAGCCGTTGTAACCTAGATTTCAGCGAACTTGAAAAAGAATATAAAAAAGGCCTAATTTCTAAAGAAGACTTAGACGCCTTGATGAGAAGGCCTGAATGTGAAGATACAAATGCGGGTGCCTTCCATGTTGTCCTAACAAACTTTGTTGGCCGCAAAAACCGAAGCTTTATTATTGATAAAACGAGGGACTTGGAAGTTTGGAATCAGCCTGTTTATGGTTATGAATCTAAAATCCTTGAAGAAAGAAAAGGTGCTTCTGAAGGCTCACACCCAAGAACTCATAAAGAAATAACTCTGGAAACCGTTGTTTATTATATCGCTGAGGTTCCACAAACTTTTGACCTCTCTCTTAGCCAAGACTCTATCGAAGCAATAACCTTTACCTATACCCTGGAAATTGACTTTCTTGGAAGAATCATAGGTGGTTCATGGTTATCTTACGAGAGACCTGATTTTATATGGACTCAGAATAAACCAAGTTTCAAAGGCCCTTTTAAGGAGCTCAAAGGCCTTTACAACCTTTCCACAAGTTATTAAATACCAAGTTTTAAATCATAAGTAATTTGCATACCCTTAAGCTTTTTTAAGGCCTGTAAGGGTATGTAAAATATCGCTCATCTTTGTCTGGTATTTTTTTATAATTATTTTTCTTTTTCCTTATGTTATTTCGCTTTTTGCCGATCATCCAAGCATGATAGTGAAAACCACAGAAATAAAAAAAGCCGCCAGAGAATCCAAAAAGCATGTCGAGACTTTTTTGGATAGAACTTGCTCACACAACCTCGAAACGATTGTTAAGGCCTCCAATGTTCTTGATGTCATTTATACGAAATATAAAAAGCTTGATTATATTAATGACCTTTTTATTGAAAGAGAGGAATCCGGTCGTTGTTATTGGGTATGTGAAGAGCCTTCAGGAAATATCGTAAGGGTTTTTATCGGGGAAACACACTTTGAGTGTGATGAACCAATCAATTAAAAACCACCTTCTTTAAACCTCTACATGGTCTCCCTTTTTAATTTTCTTAGCATTTGTATTGAAAGCACTTACACCAAACATAACTCCACCTTCAAAGGACCTATAAGAGTTAAAAACTTTTAGGGGTTCGATGTCTGACTTTTGCCCCTTCTCTTGATCGATAGTGACCATTATACAGCGGGAACACCTTTTAAAACTTTTAAGTCGGGCGTCACCTATATTATATTCGCTGAGTTCATCTTCGCTAAAAGCCTCCCCCCCACTTAAGACAATATTAGGCCTAAAGCGGCCCATGGTGAGAGTTTTTTTTAAGCGTTTATTTAAGTCAAAAAGGGATTCCTCTGAGATTACCAACAAGGGAGAGCTATCGACAAAGGACATACCGTGACCTTCATTTTGAGGAACCGGCCGTTTCCTATTTTGAGAAGTAAAAATCATACGGGCCTTTCTTTCTAAAAATTTAGTCAAAAATAACTCGGCTTCCTCCTCACAATATAGCCCTTGGACATTATCTCTCCAAACTTGGACATCCACCGACTTGTTATTTGTATAATCCTCTTCTTTCATGGAAAGCGATAAACGCATTTCTTCGTTTTCATCTTTACTTTGAAAAGAAAGGGTTAACTCTTTCTTTTCAAAGTTTATTTGAGTTTTTAAGGTGGACAAAATAGGACATTCTCTTTGGGTTAACATTTTATTTTCTTCGTCAATAACCATGAAACGCCTATCAAAGAGAGGGCCTAAGGAATCAAAATCCATTACATCAAGCTGGATCCCTTTGGCGGACTTTACTGGATAAATAAATAAACCTGAAACTATCACAACCTTCCTTCTCTTAAAAATTTAATAATCAACTTTTTTCAAAGATCTAATATAGCGGCTTGAAATAATTTTAAAAAGCAGTATCTCCCTATTTTGAACGATATCGTTAACCTTATAGCGGTAAATTTTTTTCATATAACTCTTATCTTCTTTGACTTCCTTCATTTCGGCAACCTTCCTCTCTCTCCTCATAGGAATCCTAAGACCCTGACTAACTGGTTTAAGACCTATCTTTCTTGATACCCTTGCCATTTGTCTTGATAAAGAAGTCTCTCTTATTGGCGCCCGGTCTCTCGCTAAAACACCGAAGGTTCTTCGGTTTACCCAATTTAGATTTTCAGGAGACATAATAGAATTCATAAACCTCCGGCCTATTTTATTTCCATTTTTCGGAAGTGGTGTTAGTCCTCTCCGTTTCCTCATTTTATTAATCATAGAAATCATTTTTTTGTTAATTTTTTTAAGTCTTGCTGCAGCTTTATTTAATGAATTTACATTGAGCTTGCTAGCAGTCCCAGGTGAATTTAAAACACTATTGGTACTACCGGCTAATGTTTTAGCAGTTGGCGCTAGAGCATTTCCTAAGCTTCCACTGGCCATAAAAAGACTCAGGGGAATTGAGTAGCAATCGTTAGTTGCCTGACACTTGCAATCTTTATCAACGTTTTTATTTTTGTCCTGACAGTACATTGAGGAATCCTCTTGGTTTGGGGCGGTTGAAACAGAGGGTACTGCTCCATTTAAAGGTGGGGTTGTCCCTTCATAATAATCCTGACAAACCTGAAGGTTTCCTCTTGATGGATGCTCTTTTCCACTTCCTGTATAACAGAACCGATCGACCTCCTCTTTTGACGTAAAGAAAAGCTCCCCTTCATATTCATCCATCTGGGCCAACATACTCCTCACTTTATCGATATTTTGTTCACTACTTTTAATTTGTTTCACGGCTTCAGATAGAAGAATACTTGCAAAGGTGAGAGACATACCACAAAGAATAGCAATTCCTGGTGAAGTTTGAAAGAAAGCGGCCACCTTCCCAAGACCCTTCCTCAACTGTGAAAGACCAGGCGCCGCTTGGGCCTCTGGAATGAAGAGAGAAAAAAGGTTATGGTTGAGAGTTCTTGCCATTTGAAGAAACTCTCTTACTTGATGGAGCCGCGGATCAGAGTCACTTTTTATTTTAAAATCAAGATCTCTTAAGTGGCTTGATAAAAGAGGATCTAGCCTCCTTTGATTAAAATGACTCCATTTCTTTTCATTAAAAAACCATTTTTCCAATTTTCTTAAATCAACATTCGCTAACTCATCAGGTTCTACATGAAAAAGCGGATCTATCTTTTTAAAAGGTTTAACTTTTTCAAGCTCTTCTTTAGGTATTCTCAAAAAAGGAAGCCCTGTATCTATTTTCGATTTAACTCCTGACCAATCTTTCTTCTCATAGGTTGGAATTTTAAAAGGTTTTTTAGGTGGTGGCTTTGGCTTTGAAATTGTCGGTTTAGCTGTTGTGGTCGGTTTAGGAGTTGTTGTCGGTTTAGGAGTTGTTGTTGGTTTTGGAGCTGTTGTTGCTTGCTGCTTGGGTGTAAGTTTTATTTCAACATCGCGGTCAGTTCCATAGGACTTTGATTTATCGATATTAGTTTTTGACTTTACGTTTGAGTAATCGGTTTTTTTACCTTTGGCATGTTCACCATAGTCCTTACTTCCATCTTTTTTCAAGTAGTCTTGCTTTGGCTTTTGTTCCGCTTTCGAATCTGCTTTCGGTTCAGGCTTAGGCTCTTCTTTTGCTATGTCTTTATCTTGCTTTGGGGCGCCCACACAAGCATCGGCCACTCCAAAGGGGGTCATCTCATAAATGGCCATTGCTAGAGAAACACCATAAAGACCCGTACTTAAGGCATAAGCATTTCTTGAATGTTTAGAAACATGAATAACTACCTCTTGCTCCTTAATTAGAAATTCAAAAACGGCAGTTTGAGCTTTATCAGACTTTTTTGAAATATAAAGGTTTTCATAATCCTTCTTAACTTCACCTAGTTTTTTCTTGGAGTAGAAAGTGACAAAGAGCTGGCTTGCCATATCAACAAGTCCAGAGGCCATAAAGAGCTTTTGAGACTTACAACTTTTCCCACCCGATTGTTTTGTCGCCACCATGTTGATAACCGTTAAGGCCATCCTTGCAGCAGTGATCAAATTTTTGGTAACTTCAGCTCCAGTCTTAAACTCAGCTTCATCTCCTATCCCAGCTTCAGAAGCTCCAATCTCTTTTAAACAATCTCTTTTTTCTTCACGGGACTCAAGTTGGTTACATTCATCAGCTGACATTTGAATAAATTTACTTTCTTCTTGGGCGTAAATTGGCGGAAGTTGGACAATAACGAAGTTAAAAATGAACGCAAGTTTACAACTCTGACGAAAGAGTTTTTTGAAAAGAGAGGAGAATGGAGAAAAAATTTGTTTTACAAACATACCCAAGCAAAAAAGTCCTTTATATTAGTCTATTTTATCGGACTAAACGGAGCTTTTCTGTATGGTATTCCTAATAAAAATGAGGACTTGCCTTAATTTAAATGCTTAATATCAAAAGGAACAAATGAATTTATTGACCTCCCCTAAATTGAGGTGCCTTTGAAAATTGGTTTATAAATAAAAATCATTGTTTTTAGAATATGGAATTATCTACATAAAGCAAAACCGGCCCCTCCTGAAGTCCCTTTAGTAATTTTGCAGCCGTAACCACGACCATCGAACTTCCCTCCAAGAATGGCTACAATATCCCACCTCCCTATCTCATTGCAGGCTTTTGACTTATCTTTTTCGATATCAGCAACTGTTACTGCCTGCCTGCCTATACCTGCGCAGCACGCCCTAGCTTTATTAATGCCGCTTCCTGTCGAGCAACGGACTTGCTTAGATTTACTCCAATCAATAGAATCAGAGCATTTATTAGAAATACATTTTTTTGGAGGACTACATTCATCATTTTTGTTGCATTCAACACAAGTATTGCTTCCTGTTTTACAAAAATTTGTAGTGCTAGTTAAACATGGATGAATGAAGCCAGTATCCTCATTCATAAATGTTTCAATAGCCCCCTGACAAGAAGCATTTAAAACACAGTAATTTTTTGACTCTAAGAGGCAGTCCTTGTAATTATTTTGTTTATTTTGAAGCTCAACTGGTGTTTCGCTTCCGGTAACACTAATGGAGCAAGGGTTTCCGGAGTAGGAACAATTTGTAAAAAGGTCACTTGGGCCAGAACCGGTATCACCGCCTTTATCTCCAGCGTCCCCTGTAACTGTAGGAATAGCACTACCGTCGTGGACAAATTGAACCTCTGTGCAAATTTTCCAATTTCCGTTTTCTTTGTAAAGTGGAGCTGCTCGAAAGGCCATATAATGCTTAGTATCACCATCCCACCAGTTCTGCCAAGCTTTAAAGCTTACTTCTTTGCTACAAACCATTTCTGGAAACTTTTTACAATTAAAACCAACAGCTCCACTTACACTTTCTGAGGAGAATAGAAAGTGCTCATCACTTTGGTCACAGGTAGGAATCGGGTAACAGCCTTTCTCATCATCCCATGCAAATGTATCGTTAAAAAAGGTGCTACAAATTTTTCTGGCAAAAACTTTAGCCATTGTTTCTTTGGTAAGACCGTCAGAAGCAATATCAGATAGGGCTCCCTCGACAAGTCTATCAACTGGATTAGCAATATCTGGGTCAAAAAGACTTTTTAGGTAATTATGAACCCATTCCCTTGTTGCGACATATCCCTCTTCTGCATCCTCATCCGACCTGCTTAAATTAAAATCATAAAGATCTGCTTTATTGAAATTTTCAATTTTAATCCTCTTAAAAGACGTTTTCCAACTTAAGTTTTCAATAGCTGTCGATGAAAATTCAAAATACTTAGATCCATCAAACTCAAGCCTAAAAAAGGGCTGCCCCTGAGGAGAGAGGTCAAGATTAAATATATTTTTTTCTTTTGTGTATAAGGTTGCCAAAGTCCCTTTATTACCAAGGGTTAATTTTGGAGTGGTATCTTCAGGTTCACTTCCAGAATTTGAAATGATTAAATCACCTTTAGTCAATTGATCTTTTGATGTTATTAACTCTGTAACGGACAAATCTCCAGTATGATTTTGACCATTTTCAGAATTTTTTTCTAAGATAACATTTCCTGTAGCTTCAAGTGCTGTCTCTTGATTATCCTCTTTACTCAGAACAATAGAACGACATCTTTTTAAGTCGCTAAAATCACCATCCAAAGTTTGGCACGCTCCTGAAAGGAAGGTGTCACGGTCAGACATGCAATCTTTGATAGCGGCTTTCCCAGAGCTGGAGACAAGATTAAGAAAAATTGGAATCTTTCTCACAATTTGCATCGACCTCAAAGGCTCTATAGTGACTTCAAAGTCCGCCCTACCCTTTGTATAATTTTTGATTTTCATTTTTGAAATTTTAAATTTACTGCTGCCTACACCGTAAGTTTTACCTGCTTTTATCGAGTCTGCTTTTTTGAAGGAGTTTGTAAAATTAATAGCGTTTATATCATCGCCCTCTCCGTGAGGACTTTTTCCACTAAAGGTATCGTCACAAACCTTTTCATTATCCAGGACAGAACGAATCGTATCTAACATTTTAAAAATTTCAGTTTCCTGATTTATTTTTCTAGCGAGACCTCCAGAGTTTTCAGCGAATTGCATGACTCCCAAACTTACTACACCAAGGATTCCTGCGGCAATAAGAACTTCTAGAATTGAAAATCCTTTTTCTTCTTTAAAATTAACTCTTTTTAAAAATGAGTTCAAATCACATACCCTTTAATTTTAATCAAAGTGGTCTCTTAAATAATCAACAAATTAATTAGTCGCAAAACCCTCATCGGTTCTCAGCTGGTTCCAAACTTCATTGATATCTGAGTCGTAACTATCAAGCTCAACGACTTCCCATTCGCCACCAATTACTGAACAAAGGGAAGCCCCTCCACTATCCGAACAATCAGAAGTTGTACCAACAGAATTAGAACACGTAACAGTCGAACCACCCACTACCTGTGCAGAACAAGACTGCTTTTTATAAACATAAAACCAACATTTTCCACCATTATAAAAACTATTATGCTTTCCAAGGTCATTATCACACCCGGCTTGATTACTTTTGGAATAGGACATTTCCTGAATTTCAATCCTTTCACATTTATTACCAGTAATTCGAGTTTGTCCATTAGCACCAGGGTTGATAGCATTATCACAAGGTGATGGGATAGAAGCAACCGGGTTTCCACCAGATGGTGGTGTCGCTGGAACACTTCCAGATCTTACTTTAAACTCCTGGCATCTTCCCTCAGCATCCGTATTAGCAACGTGGACAACTTGTTTGTTGGCCCAATCAAATTCATGAGTACGGGGTCCCGGATTATTTGGATAACCTGGAACACAAGGAAGAGCGTTGAAATCCACTCCGCCAAACCAAGAACCAATTGTGTTAAAGAAGGAGCCAATACCTCTCGTTTTAAGGCAAGGAATTTCTTCTCTTATACAATTTGCTATTATTGTTGAAGTTCTATACTTTTTACAAAAAAGCTTTTGACTTGAGCCGGAAACAAAACCGGACTCTTCATAAGTACCCGCATAACAATTTCTAATATTGGTGTCTCTTAATTTACATTCCTTATTAACTTCGTCCCATTCATAGTCTTGCTTATAGTAATTTGAACAAATATTCCTCCCGAAAGCCAAGACGACGTCCTCTTTATTTTTTCTCACGTTTAAGGCTTGATTCTCAATACTTTCAAGAGCATCCTCAACAAGTTTTTGCATTTGCTCTTTATTAGTATCTGAAAATTGACTTTCCAGGTTTTTATAAAACCATGCCCTTGTGGCGACAATGCCTTTAGGGTTTGTTTTTGATATTGAATCTTCTCTTACATAATTCTTTTGCGATTTAAACCTCTTTAGGTGTAAATTATCAAGGTTCTTTCCATCAATAATGAGATTATCACCTTCAAACTTAAATGAAATTCTTTTTGAGAGAAGAAAATCAAGTGCCTTTAGTTTATTTCCTTTTTCCTTTAAATTAATAATAAATAAACCTTGAGAATCTGCTTTCAATTTTGCTTGATTAGTATCGCCTAAAATAACACCACCCGATTTTGTTTCAGTTTTTACATTAACCTCATTTCTAACTTCTTGATCCAATTCGGTAGTGATAAGATTAGCTGCCTCTAAATTATTTTCTACCTCTATATTTCCAAAAGTTTTAATTGCATAATTATTGTTTTGACCATGAGTTACTTTTATGGATTTACAATTAACTCCATCAGAAAAGCTCCCTAGAAAACCATTTTCACAATTATTTTTGGCAAGTTTATTATCATCTAAAAGACACTCAGTAACTACTCCGTTATCAATTCTTGTATTAAGATTAAGCCTTCTAACTGAATATCCTGTGTCTTTTTCTCCCCTTTTAAATGCAATTTCAAAAACAGAGGTACCGTTATTATAATCTTTTAACGTCATTCTTTGGATTGTTATTTTTCCTCTTCCCTGACCATATTCAATCCCCTGTTCGAAAATATTCTTTCCCTGAACAAACGATTTAATCGCTTTTATGTTGGTGCCACCACCTAAAGGAGAAACCCCTTTAAAAGTAGCGTCACAAGTCTCCTTATTTTTTAGATTTGTTTGAACTCTCTTAAATAATTGAAAGACCTCCATATTTTGGGCCGTCACTGTAGCAACAGTTTGAATGGAGTCATTAAGGTAAAGGATCCCCAGACTGACAACACCAAGTAGCCCACTCATCAACATTACTTGGATGAGGGCCGCACCTGTTTCCCTTTTTACAAAAGCTAATATTTTTTCTCTTAGTTTTGACATAGTCTAAAACCCACAGCGGTTGACCGTCTGCGGTCCCTTTCCACACTTATAGCATTTACCAGTTCCACTATTTCCTGAAGCTGGCTTTCTATTAACACACCTCCAATCTGGAATTGTTTGACAAATAAATTTAGGAACACCCCCATCTGAAAAGTCTTCCTTAACGGTCAAAAGCTCGTTTTCTCCACATTCCACATCTGGCTTACAAATACCGCCTTCCCATACAAAGCTTTTAAAATACCTTTGACACATATGTTTACCAACTGCTGCTACAATTGTTTTTTCCATTTGGTCATTTTTTATTTTGTCTATTGCGTCTTTTATATATTTATTGAAGACATCAGTTTTGGCCCTACTAAAGAGATAGGCTAAAGTTTGATAAGTCCACTGCCTAGTCGCAATCACTCCTTTCTTTGAACTTAATGATGATTCGACCAAATCTTGATTACTTGAATCTATTATTAACTGTTCGAAAGAATCATCAGCATCTAAAACCAAATTATTTTTTTCGATCTTAAAATTTATTTTTTTACCCGTATTCGTATTAATCTTTACTGATTTGAGCGTATTTTTAAAACCCATAAGGGTAAGGGCATCAGAACTTGATTTTAATGTCATTTGAACTTTATTGCTGGTTCCAACAACTACATTATTCTGAACGGCTAATTCATTTGAAACATTTTGATTTCTGGCCTTGGAATAACCACTGACTTTAATATCCCCTTTCTGTTGACCAGTACCAGAAGACTTGATAACAACATTGTCTTTAGAGTTAATAGCAAAATCTTTTTCAGGGGAAGTTCTGATAGTTATTGATTTACAGTTTTTTTGATTTGAATAATCACCTTCAAAAGAAATTTCGCAATTATCTCTCAGGTAAGAGTCTGTATTTGTAACACAATCATTTATTAATTTCGGATCTTTTCTTTCACCTTCCGGTATATCCTGTGGATTTAAATTGGTTTTTATTTTTAAAACTCTTTTTTCTTGAACAACTTTTTTTTCTTTTCCCGCGTACCTTTCAAAAACAACCTCTAAGTCTGATATCGATGTCTCTTTATTATAGTTTTTTAAATCTATTGAAAGAACTTTAACTCGCCCTCCGCCGGTGCCATAAAACTTATTCGTTTCCACTCGTCCAATTTTTTTTAAAGAAACTCCATCAATCGGGTTAAGACCCTTTAAATTCTCTCTACATTTTTCTTTATTTTGGAGACTTCCTTTAATTTGAGCCAAAAGCTGAAATATTTCTACTTTCTGTGAACTTCCGTAGGAAATATTGGTTGCATTTTGAATTGTTTGAAAAATGCCTAAACTCAAAATACCAATGAGCCCTGCCGCAACCGTGAGTTCAATAAGTGAGAACCCTTTTTCGCTTCCCATTGAAATCAGAATTTTATTGTTTTTTAACTTCTCAAATAACATAAATGGAACTTTTTTCGATTATTCTACCATAAAATAAAAGTCAACTTATCCTTGGGAAAACCCTCCCTCATTTTCATTTGTCTTCCCATTTTTGATTTGGGATAATTTAAATATCCAATTTATCGGGGTTGATTTATATGGTAAATAATTTGAAAGACAAACTTATTCAGAACATCTCAAAGGTCGAAAACTCTAAAGATGGACTTTTGGCGTTCAGTTTAACCTTTTTTTTCATAATGTTTTTAAGAAATTTCTTAGAACACTTTTCAAATGGCTCCACATTTAGGCTTGATAATATCCTTCACTTCAATTTAAGCTTCCTTTATTTATCCATGCAAATAACGGCTATTTTGGTTATTTTTTTAAAGGAAGATCCAAAAAAAATTGGAAAAGTTGTATTGGTCTTCTTTTCCATCCTCCTTCTTCCCCCCATTGTAGATCTAATTTGGAGTCAAGGAGAAGGTCTTACAATGACTTATTATGTTCCAAATATTCATCAAGATCTTTTTAAGAAGTACCTGACGTTCTGGGGTAGCTATGAAGGATCGGGAGCGACGATAGGAATCAAGACGGAAGTCCTAGTTGGAGTTATTAGTGTTTTTACCTACTCCCTGTTAAAAAATGTATCACTTTTAAAAAGTGCATTCTTGGCATTACTTATTTACTCAAGTATTTTCCTTTTTGGAATGACTCCTTTTGTTTGGAAGTTTTTCCTGTCAATTTTTTCACTCAATTACAAAATAAATGATCAATATTTTTCATTCTTTTACTCTCTTGGATTGCTTCCTATCTTTGGTTTTCTTTTTTATAAATATAATTCAAAGTTAATCCTTGCCTTAATAAAAGATTTGAGACTCGAAAGGATATTTCATTACCTTTTAATGTTTTTCTTAGGAACCTTTTGTGGTAATTTTTTGGGAGAAAAAGCTTTTTCCTGGTCAATCGATACATGGTCGAAAATGGTATTTTTTCCAATATCCATTTTCTTTGCTTGTCTTTTTTCAATAGTCATCAATAATATTTACGATTTTGATATTGACAAAATTTCAAATAAATTAAGGCCTTTAATTACAAAAGATATAGAACTAAATACCTACAAAAAGGTAGGCACTCTTTCTCTTTTTTTAAGTTTTTTTTATTCTTCACTTTTGGGTTTCGAGTGGCTTTTCTTTAACATCCTTTTTACAGGCCTTTATTTTATTTATTCAAGCCCTCCTCTAAGGCTTAAGAGAATTCCATTCCTATCAAAGTTTATCCTTTCTTCTGCATCGATTATTATGATTTACAGTGGTTATTTTTTAATTGAATCAAATTTAAAAATAGATTTCGACCTTGTCTGGCCACTTTTTATTTCTTTTGGCCTTATATTGAACTTTATAGACCTTAAAGATACAGAAGGCGATTCTAAAGAAGGTATAAAAACTCTTCCCATTATCTTTGGTGAATGGTGGGGCAAAAGAATTATAGGCCTCTTTTTCCTCGTGAGTTATCCTCTCTCTTTCCTTTGGTTTAAAAAAATATTCCCCGTAAGTCCTTATTTTCTTCCACTTTTTGCTCTGGCAGGCTTAATTCAATACTGCCTCATTGTTCGGGATAACTATGATGAAAGACCTATTTTTTACTTACACCTAACGGGACTTTCCTTCTTTTTAATCTGGCATATTTTCTAGCTTTTAATTTAAAATTTATAAGGCCAAGAGCATATGAGTTTTTTTATTTTCTAATATCTTCGTCCCCTTAAGGGCCTTAAAAGAAAAATATTCCTCTTCTCTTACCCCTTTGAAAAGGTTCTTGTGAACAAGAATCATTTCAACCCCCATATTTTTTAATTTTTTTAAGGAGCCAGGTGATTTAAAATTTTGTAGGGTCGATTGAAGTTTCATTCTACGCTTTGGTACATATCCATTAACGCCATTAACGATATGATGAGATAGTTTTGTCTGCCAATTCATATAGAGAACTTCTCTATTAAAACTATACAAATTTTCCTTTGAATCTAAAAAATCGAATTGAATAAAGGATGGAAGATTTAACACGACTTTGGGTTTATAAACTTTATCTATTCTTTGATAGTAAAGAGGAGGTTTTTCAAGAGAGAAGGATGGGTATTTCTTTAAAGGGAAAGGTATATTTTCAACAAAGTAAAATGAAATTAAAAAAATTAAAGATAAAAAGCTTAAAGCCTTATTTTTTTTGCTCAATTCAAAAAAGTATTTAAACGAAAAGCAAGAAAAGAAGCATAAAGCTATAAGAGTTATAAAAAAGGCCCTCAAGGGAACTCTTAAAAAAGAACTTAAAGGAAGCCATTCATAAATTAAGGACACAGGGGAAGAAATTTTTAGATCAAAAATATAAATTGTGGGACCAAAAGATAAAAATAGCCCCAAAAGACCAATACAAATTATCGTTCGGCTTATCTTCTTTCCTCTATTTAAAAACCAACCCGCAGCACCCAAGCACGGCAAAACAAAACCAATCCAAGCATGCCTCCTTAGTAGGGCCCAAAAAGGGTCTTGAATACTATCCGTATGAGAACTTATTTTCATTAAGTTATTGGGTAATGCTTTAAAAAAGTCGGCCCCTTGAAGGCTTGTACTTTTTATAACCATAGACAAATTATAAGGGTTTACAAAAGAGGAATTAGAAGAATTCTGTACGTAGAAAAGTACTAAAGGTGATGAAACAATAATAGAGAGGAAAAAAGTTGAGAGCACAAAAAGGTGTCCAAATTTTTTAGTTTCTTCTTTATAAAAAAAGAAAGTAATCAATAAAATTAGAACATAATAAAAATATAGATAAAAAGAAAAGTAAGGAGTCACTCCTAACAACAGGAATGAAATAATAAACTCATTTTTATTAATAGATTTAAAACTTCTATGTAAAAAGTAAAGTGAAAGAAAAGGAAGAAAATAAAAAATTATTAAGGTATCATCGATATTTGAAAAAACAAAATGTCCTGTACAAAAGAAAAGCCCTCCTAAAAAAGAAGCCCAACGGTGATTGACAAAAATATTTGCAAACAAATAAAAAGAAAAAGAAGTCAAAGATAACTGTAAAACCAGATAGAGAAAATAGGCCCATAAATCATTCCATAAAAGGGCCTTACAAATAATAAATAGGAGTCCCAACCCTGGCGATGCCTCACCAAAAGAAAATATATTCTTAACAGGGTAAAGTGATCTGAAAGACTCTCCCTCAGTAAAAAATGTTAGGATATTTTTTAAGTAGTTATTTGAAAGCGCCACTGCAAGCCAAGTATCACAATTACCAGGCAAAGTTTTTGTTAGAGGATAAGGCAGAAAAAGAAAAAAGAAAAAAAAGAAATATAAAATAAAAAGTAAAAAAAGGCTCTGGCCATTTTTTTTTAAATTGTCACCTTTTCCTGAATTTTTAAATAAATTAAACCAACCTTCCATTTATATATGCTAAAATGGAACAAAAAATGTGTCAAAGAGATGGTATATTTAAAAAATTTTAGATTTTTAGAATCAATACAAGGATTTTTTCCGACTCTTTTTATTATTATTATCTTTAATCCCTCTCCTTTTTTAACCTTTGATTACTTATACCTTTTCCCTCTTTTGATAGTTATTTTACTTAATCACCAGTTTGTTTATGTTATTAATGATTTTTACGATTTCCCAACAGATTTAAATAATCCTAGAAAAACATATACAAGAAGTATTTCTCAGCAAAAGAGGTTAATCTTTATTTTTTTAATTATACTTATTAATCTA
>MDTD01054759.1_pt1 | contig 14942 bp, 12 predicted proteins | sample 811221 | NCBI WGS metagenome assembly MDTD01 (sample SAMN05326646, study PRJNA326480) | marine metagenome | isolation source: seawater | place: Pacific Ocean: South West | collected 2011
TATACCCATCACTATGCTTATTTGAAGGTACTAATGTAAGTGTAGGTAGAGGAACGGAATTTCCATTTCAACATTTTGGAGCTCCATATATTAAAAGTCATTATAATTTTATACCAAAAAGTATGTACGGAGCAAGAAAGCCAAAACATAAAAACATTATATGTTATGGGACTGATTTAAGGTATCAGGATAATTATTTAACGGAAATTAATCTAGACTATATAATCAATACTTATAATGAGTCAATAAATAAAGAAAAATTTTTTAATGATTTTTTTGATAAACTTGCCGGTAATGATAAATTAAGATTTGATATAATTAATGGAGCAGGATCTAAAGAAATTAAACAAGGTTGGAAAAAAGAAATTGATCAATTTAAATTAATAAGAAAAAGATATCTTATTTATTAGATAAAGTGATATAGCCAGTAGTTTTTTCACTGTTAATCTATTTATTTAGCTCCATAATCTTCATTAAAATTAGCATCAGGAATATATACATTCTGTCCAAAAATAATAAATGGAAAGCAAAGTATTATAAGTAGTTGTTTTTGTATTTAATTTATTACGAATTAAAAATCATAAGAAACCTTTGTTTCTAAAATAAATAGAGTGTTTGGATTATTAACATTAAACTCTTGTTGTAATCTATATGCCAACTCAAAATTAAAATCCTTAGCTAACGGGTATTCTAGAGAAACTGTAGATCTTAATTTATTTAATATAACTTCAGAATCAATAAAATATTCAGTAGCAATATTAGGTGTAAGTTTAGTTTTTCTAATATTATAACTTAATGCAAATTTCTGTCTAAAGGTATTTGAATAGGAATTTAAATACCCCTGTAATTGCAATCTATTTCTTAAAGAAAAGCTAAGTCTTTTAATTATTTTTTTTCTATATGATAAGTCACTGTAAAATCTATTTTGATTTGAAAAATTTAATTCCTCATCCTTACGATTAATAAATCGATAACCTAGAGCATATGCAATACGTTTATTATACTTTCTTTTGATTTTTAAATCATTGAATTGCTTAGAGTAAATTGATGAATTCTCTCTTAATCTAAGGCTATTTTTAAAATGAAGAGTGGTCTTTTTAAAAACTTTTTTATTACAGGAAAAAGAAAACCATGTTTGAAAATCATTTTCCTGAGAAAAACAGTTAAAAGAAAAAAAGAAAATAAAAAATAATATTTTATTCCGTTTCTTCTTCATAGTAAAATATACGAATGTTGGCAATATCTTTAAGAAAATCGACTCTTCTTATTTCAACACGGATAATATCAATACCAGTTCTCTCTTTTAAGTCAGCCATCAGCTTATCCTTATTTTCAGGTTTAATTAGATCGATTTTTTCATAGATAATGTTTTTTCTAGATTCATGTCGTAACAGCCATATTCTTTCTAAACCATAAGTTAAAAAGACAATTAATAAGTTGGCAAAAATTAATTCTGCATAACTAATCTTTTTATTTGAAAGTGCATTTACCACAGATATACCAATAACAAGAAATAAATATGTCATTTCTTTAATGGCAATTGGATCGGTACGATATCTTATAATACCAAAAATTGCAAAAAGTCCTAGAGCAAATCCAAGCTGCAATTTCACATTATCAAGTAAAATACAAAGAATAAAAACCGTCATACTTATTAGCAAATACGTAAATAAGTAATCCTTATTTCTTGTGATAGGATAATATATATAACGAACAATTATAGTGATGATAGCTAGATTAAAAGCAGTCTTTGCAATCATCTTGAAAAAATCTTCTGAATCAAAAATTGGTGTGCCTAAAAATTCGAAGCTATCTAATAAAATAAGTAATAAGTCCATTTAATTTGATTTTAATTTATTTATTAATAATGTCTTTTGTTTAAATCTATTTTTTTTAATTTCTGGATTAAGCTCTAATGTTGACATGCAATATTTACTTAATCTTGTGGGTAATACACCCATCTCTTTTGCTATTCGTATAAAGTCGGAAGAACGACTCATTCGCTCTTGTTTAACTTCAGCAATAACAAGCTCTTTGAAATCTCCTTTATTCTTATGATTGTTAAAAGTAAGATTTACATCCATAGTAAGTCGCTCTTTTTGTGCTTTATGAACAAATGTAATACGACTAAAATTAATCCATTGCTTAGCACTTAGATCCAATTTATTTTTAATAATTGAATCTATATATTCTTTATTATCATTTGATAGTTCTTCGTTAATTCTCTTAACTTTAATTCTTTTCTTTATTGTTTTTCCTTTATTATTTTTTAGCTTAATTTCAAGAAAAGTTAATCCACTACCTATATACTCTCTAAAACGAATTTTATTTCGATTTACTCTTTGATTGTGATGATCTAAATAAAATTTACGATCATCTGTATCATAATAAAGTGATTTATAATCATGGATGCACTCGTTATTTATTAAAAGAACCTTATAATAAGGAATCATATTTTGTAATAGTAAAGAAAGTTTATCTATATGAAATACAAACTTAGTATCTGTTCTATTCATTAATTTAACTCCATCCATTTCTTTTAGAGAGATAGGATTAAATTTGGATATTTCCTTTTTTAAACTATTCATTTATTGATTCTTTTCAATCACAAAATCATCAACTGAAACAATTGAATTATTAGATTTTATTGAAATAGATTTAAAAATTGGATATTTATGTTCTATTCCGGAGCCATCTGTACTATCTGCCTCAATATAAACAACATAGTCTCCTTTCCTTAAGTATTCAAATCTATATCTTCCTTGCCAATCAGTCTCAAATTTATCGTCATACATTTGAGATGCATCATTAGAATAAATAACAAATACATCTTCACCAGAATATTCTTGATAATAAAGTAAACTGTCTTGTCCTGTGTTTGGATCAGCAAAAGTAAACTTCTTAAAAACTTTACCTTCAATAACTGATGTTCCTCCTTCACCAGCTTCCTTTTGACATGATGAAAAAAGGAATATAGCGATACAAAAAATTACAATATTTTTCATTTTTATTGTTTTATTATTTTAAAAGTTTCTTTATCTGACATTAAAAAATATACTCCATTATCCCAACTACTAATATCTAATATTTGTAAATCTTCATTATAAATTATCTGTTTACCAAGCATATCAAAAATATTTATAGGTTTATTAGCACCTAAGATATAAATCTTATCATTAGATGGGTTCGGATAAATTCTAATTTTACTTTGTTTGTTATAATTTAAATCTGATGAAGAAATAGACTCATTATTTTGATTGTAGGATTGATTTTGATAAACAAAAGGTCCAGTTCCATTAGGAACTCTAGAATAAGACAGATCTGTTGGCATATTAACAAAATGAACAGCGTCAAGAACAACACCTGTAGGAGAGGTTAAATATACCTCTTCCTGATCTGCAGAAAGACGATAAGTAGTGTGTAAACCAGATTGCGAATTACCAGCAGTATCGCACCACACAATTAAATAATCATTAGCAGGTATGCTTATGTTTGGAAAAGACCATTTATATAAATCATTTTCATTATCGGATAAATAATATCCATTTAAGTTTAAACTAAAATTATTACCGTTATATAATTCCACCCAATCATCAAATTCACCGTCCTGATCAGCTATTGATGAAAGATTTGATGCCATAATTTCATTAATAACTAGACCACTAACTACAGGGATTTGATGAAACTCTTTTTCTGCTCTTTCTGGTGAAAAAATTCCGGCATTATTATTTTCTGCATATATGTAATACTGAACATCTCTAGCATCTACATTAATTGTAGCTCCATAAATACCATCACCTGCCACACCATCACCATTATTACCATCATCAAGCATCTGAATTTTTTCAAACTTATCAGCAAATTTGTATCTATAACCTAAATAAACATAACTTACATCTGAAATCGATGCGGTAATATTAATGCTAGAACCTGGAGATACAGGTATTGGACTATAATTAAGGTTAGTAATTACAGGTGGGTTTGCGTTAATTTCTGAAAGATTTTGTAAAAAATTAATTCTAGCAGACATTAATTCTGTAATTCCAATATTATTTGCAACAGTTGAATTAACATTATTTTGAAAATCGGCAAAAGAAAAAAATGTATTAGGATCTAGACTTATGTAACTGCTTATTAATTGCTGTAAATCAGAAATTCGATTTGTATAATTATTATTTGAAAAATTTTCTTCTAATATAGTACGCATATGCGCTGCATACATTTTTTTATATCTATCAGAAGAGAAAATTTGATTATTCATGTAATTATCAGAACCTCCAGTATGAAATATATCCAATTCTTGTAAATCTTGATTTATTACAGGGCTAGGTAAGCCATTAGTAAATGTTCCAAAAGCTTGATTCATATCCCACATAATAGGAGAAAATCTTCCATTATTATCTTTAAAAAGATAAAAATTATGAGGTATTGCATTTATAGGGCCATCTAAACAAACAGCTAAATTTTCAAAAGCCATCATCCATAGTGCTCTATCTATGTCAAACACATTTTCTATGTAGCTAAAATTATTATGAAGTGTATCTAAGAAATTAGATAACTTAGTCCAATCAGCTGATGATTGCATTTCATAAGCTCTTTGATAACACATTGTATCAGTAAAATAATCTAATACTCCTAAAGGGCCAGGGCAGTTTGGAATCATAAGATTCGTCATTTCAGCCTTAAAAAAAGGGCCTTTTCTTTCGTAAAAATGCTCATTAGTAAAATCATTATCAATTGACTGAACACAAACATACATACCTATAAGAGTGCCATTAACACTTACATTAGCATACGTTGCTTTTGGAGCTGGCATATATTTTCTTGCAATCTCATAACTTAGCACTTCTCTAACAAAAGTAGGGTCTTTAAAACCATTGGAAAGTTTTAACACATTGTACCCATCAATAGATTGGCCATTATTTATATAATCTAATTTAATGTTTAAAGGGTTTTTAGTGTTATTGATATTGTAAGAGCTATTTCCTTTATATTTAATACCTACATCATGATCTATTTCTCCATCAATTATAATAGAATCTGCGATTAATCTTTGACCAAAATTATTAGCATAATAAACATCTAAAGTATCATCCCAGTTTGGTTCAGAAAAATATATTTCAATATTACGTATTCCAATATCAAATACATTCTGAGCCTTAAAAATAAGTGAGTGTGAAACAAAAAATATTAACAGTAAAAATTTTTTCATGTAAATTAATTTTATGTAAAACTAATGCTTTTTATTGTATCTACTTTAATATAAGATGAGTAGATTTATTTTGACTATTTTCAATAGTACTTATTTTATAAATTCCTTTTGTCAGAAAAGAAAGATTAAGATCTATATTACTAGTATTATTTATTGATTTTGAAACAATAACATTTCCTAAAATATCATAAATATATAGATGCTGAGTATTTCCATTATTTTGAATGGTAACATTTCCTGTGCTTGGATTTGGAAAAATTAAAATCTCATCTGTTGATATATTATCAATAGAGTTAGGTAATGATGAAATTTTAGAAACTCCAGTACTTGTGGCAACCCAAATATTATTTTGTGAATCAATAGCTATATCTTTTATGTTAGATCCTACTATACCATCTGATATATCATAATCATACCATTGATTTCCATTCCAATATGCAACTCCTCCCTCTGCTAAATAACCAACATAAATTCCTACCCATATTCTTCCATATGAATCTTTTTCAATATCAACTACAGGATTTAATGTATCTGGGGGTGGCAATACATACATTCTTGTATAATGTATAAAATTTGAATTATTTTGATTCAAAACAGATATTCCTCCGCCAGTTCCAATCCATTTATTTCCTAAATTATCAATTAATATATCTGTAGCATTTTGAGACAATAATCCATCAGCAGTGTCATAATATGTAAAATTTAAACCATCATAATGAGTAGCGCCTCCTAATGGAGAAGAAAACCATACATCACCATTTGAATTGAAAGATGTAGCATTTACACCACTCCAGTGTAAATCAGGGGAACCAATTGAAATTGAATTAGTAGATCCACTTAAATCAACTGGGGTAACTCCTAAATTTGTTCCAATCCATACAATATCAGTATTTGGATCTTGATCAATGCTTTTAATCTGATTACTAATAAGTGGAATGCTTTGCATTGTGCTTGTAGAATAAGTATACCAATTAATTCCATCAAACCTACTTGCGCCAAAATCTGTTCCGATCCATACATCTCCATTACTTGTAGTGCTAAGAACTTTTATATTATCGTTCACCATTGCTGGATAGTTAGCTGTATTATAAGACGTCCAATTAACTCCATCGAACATTTGCAAACCAATAGATGTGCCAAACCAAACATTATCATTAATGTCTACAGCTACGCACTCAACAAAATCATCAATTAAACCATCAGATGATGTATAATTGGTAATTGTTTGTCCATTTAAATTAATGAAATGAAAAGTTAAAATCAAAAAAAATAAAGATCTCATAAATTATAATTTAACCACTTTAATTACTTTTTCTTTAAAACCTTCCAAATATACAAAATAAACACCTGTGCTCCATAATGAAGTATTGAGAACTCTTTTACTTCCTCTTGTTACTTCTCTTCCAAAAACATCCTTTATAATGTATTTAAGTTGATCTCCGAATGTTAATTGATTAGTGAAGGGATTAGGATATAATAAAACTCTATCTTTATTAAATATATTATTTACTGAAACAACATCATTATTGCTTTTGAAAGTAGGATTTTTCATAATAAAAGAACCGGTTCCATTGGGCTCTCTAGCAAAAGAAACATCCTCTAATTGAGCTAAATAAGTTATGGAATCTATTAAAATACTATCCTGAGTAAATAAAGTGAGTGTTTCGCCTAAATTCGATAGTTTAAAATTTGCATGTTTCTCTCCTTGATTACCATCTTCATCAGCCCAAATAATTAAATAATCATCAGGTTTCAGAACTAAATTAGGAAGTTTCCACTTATAAATATTATTAAGTGTATCTGATAAGTATAAATTATTAGTTGATATTGGAAAATTAGAGGTATTATATAGCTCAATCCAATCATCATATTTTCCGCTAGGATCAGATGCAATTGTTTCATTATTTGACATTAATTCATTTATTACTAAATCTCCTTTAGCCAATGATATGTTAGCATTATAAAACTCATAGGCTGCCCTAGTTGGAGAAAAAACACCTGAAGAATCATTGTCAGCATAAAAATAATAATCAATAGAATTACTACAATTATTAAGCTTTGCACCGTATATATTATCACCTGCCATCCCATCATTATGATTTCCATCGTCAAACATTTCTAAGGTTCTAAATCTCTGGTTTTTACCATAACGATAAGACATTATTACATATGAGGCATTGAATACCTCAGTAGAAACCCACAAATCTGAACCTAGATTTTGAGATTGTAAATCTAAATTATGACTTGAAATTGTTGGCTCTCCAGTATATCCAGTATAAGAACTTAAATAATTTAATCTAGCATCCATTAACTGAGATATACCAGGACATAAAGAGGTGGGTAATGCAACTTGATTATTTAAATTATCCACAAAATCAGTATAAGAATAAAATTTATTAGTATCATTTTGCACATATGTATCAATTAAATTTTGAAAATGTTGAGCTCTAATAAAGTAATCTTGATTTGCAAAATTCTCTTGCATGATAGTTCTTATGTGAGCTAAATACATTTTTCTTTTTCTAGAAGATAGAAATAATTTTTTCATCAATGGTCTAGGCGATGTTGCTATTAAACTATAATGATTAAGTGGATCCATATTTTGAGCTTGTAAAATGTCAAATCCATTAAAATATAATTGCGATGCATCTGTTAGTCTAAAACCTCCAAATGACATATTTAAATCCCAAATTATAGTATTAAATTGTTTTGCTTGATCTTTATATAAATAATAATTTTGGCCGTATCCAATATAGGAATCAAAATTAATCATGCTGTAATTAATAGCGTGCATCCATAGCGCTCTATCAATATTTAAAACATGATGAATGCTATCTTGAAAATTATTTAATGTATCGATAAGGTTGTATAAATCTAACCATCCAGATTCTGATTCAATATCATAAAAAGAATAGTAATCAGAACTATCTAAGCCGTGTGTATTGCTTAAATTAGAATTCTCACCACCTATTTGTATGTTCAAATTTTCAGGATTACATTTGAAAAATGCATTGTATTTACTATCAAAGTGATCAATTAAAAAATCTTTATTTACAGCCTCAACATTTGTGTACAAACCCCATAGCGTATCATTAATGTAAACATTGGCATAATTTGCTTGTGATGATGGTAAGTATTTTCTACAAATCTCATAGGTTAGAACCTCTCTTACAAAAGAAGGATCTTGTATCACATTTGATAATTTAATTTTTTCTATTCCTTCGTGATCTTGATTTTCTATTACGTAATCTAACTTGATATTAAATGGATTTTTAACTCTGTTTACACTTACAGAGCTAAAACCCTTATATCTAACGCCTACACTATCATAATAACTACCATTAATTACCAAATCTGCCAGTATTCTTTGTTTTTGCCCTAATACATACAAACTATCTAATGTACTATCCCATTGTGTATCGTAAAAATATATACGTATTTCTTGTACTGTATCTGTATTATAAAAATTATCTTGAGAAAATATTTCACTACTAAAAAACAGGAGGAAAAAAAGAAAAAATAACTTTTTGTAAGTCATTATCTTATAAATGAAACTCGTTCGGTGTAAGTTTGGTAGTCATTATCAATATGAATAAAATATATTCCGTTAGAAAAATCACTTAAATCTATTTGGAAATTCTGGTGATTATTTACGTGATTTAACTCTTGTTCATACATTGAAATCCCAATACTATTTACTACTCTTAATTTTGATTTTGTACTTAATTTTTTACTCAGACTTATATTTATTAACCCATTTTCTGTCGGATTTGGGTATATTGATATTAATTGTTCAGATGGTAAGTTACTAACAGAAACATTTAAAAAGCATGAAGTTGTGCTTACATTATTCATGTAAGGCTCTAAAGCAATAATACCTGGATAATTACACTCATATCTAAATGCCTTCTGCGATCCATTATTTGAGCCTAAAGCAGTATGTGGTCCCCAAACAATATTACCACTTGGATCTACTTCATACATTACCCCTGCTCCACCCTGTCCTCCAGAAGCGTTAACAAAAATATTTCCATTTGACATTCTATCAGAGGCAGATTGACCAGGAGCAGAATAAGCGCATTGATACCTAGTTGTATATGAAAATGGATAAAATGCTTGACCAGTATTTCTTAAATAGGTATAACCAGTATTTGGATCTAATGGGGTTTCAATTCCATCAATGGTTGATTGTTGGCTAGAAATACCTTTATTGTTAAAAATCTGTAAATACCCTCCATTTGGTCTTCCGTCATTTGTAATCCATCTAACATCATGTACAGCATCAGGAATAATTTGTGGGCCTGCAAGACCATAATTAGATGGATTACCCCATCTATATAAAATATCTCCACCCATCCCAGAGTTTCCGCCAGAATGAGAAGCAGCCTCTGCTGTAGTCGTACTATGATCAATGATATAAATTTCAGATGCAAATCTAGATGAAAAAGAAATTTGATCCAGCTCTTCATTATAATCTACTCCATTTACATGAAACCAATCACCTCCTCCTCCACCTCCTGGTCCTCCGCCTCCTTGGATCATATTAATATCTATTAATTCAGGATGATCAGATATATTGTTAACATAATTTGGTTTATTAGGGTCTGTATCTTGACAAAGGTGATCCCAAATATGCCATTCCCATATAATATTAGCACTACCGTTTCCATCAGGCTCAAGTTCTATAAAATGAGTAGGCCATTTTCCAGAATTACCAACATTACCAGTGTATCCTGCAGCAGCTAGTTCTGCAGCGGTCTTTACCTCCCAAGCAGTTAGCAAAACATTATCTCCTATCAAAGTTAAATCATGATGACTTAAATGATCAGCTGATGAATAAATATAGTCCCAAACTATATTTCCTTGCGGATCAATTTCTTGAACTCTTCCAGCATCAGCAGCCCCTCCTAATATATTTTGATTGTATTTAGTTCCTCTCACTAAATTACCGTTTTCTTTTAATTGAACAGTATAGTTACACTCTGTATTCATACTCCATGTATGAGTAATATTTAAATTTTCATCAATTAAATAGGTAGTATTTGATCCTTGCGCATTATAAAGAACAAATCCATTAAAGTCTTGAATATTTTGAGCTGAAGTATTTAAACTTATTAGTATTAAAAAAAATAGTTTTATGTTCTTCATGTTATAAATGTTTAAATGCTAAAATAATAATTAAAAATAGATAATTATTATTTATTCTTATCTAATGAAAGATATATAATCTTTGCCTTATCCCAATATACATCCATTTCTTTAAGATTCATTTCTGCCAAATCAAGATCATCCTCTTTAATTAGCTTTTCCATAATTTGAAATCTTTTAATAAATCTTTTATTTGTTCTTTCTAAAGCATCTTCTGGGTTAACATTAATAAATCGAGCATAATTTGTTAATGCAAAAAGAACATCGCCAAATTCAGATTCAATTTTATCTTTATTGCCATTATCTATTTCAATCATCAGTTCTTTAATCTCTTCTTTAACTTTATCCCACACTTGATTTTTATCATCCCAGTCAAAACCAATTCCTCTAACTTTTTCTTGTATACGATATGCCTTTACTATAGCTGGTAGTGATTTTGGAACACCTTCTAAAACAGAATTTTTTCCCTCTTTCATTTTTATCTTTTCCCAATTCTTTCTTACCTCTACTTCGTTTTGAGCTTTTGCATCTCCGTAAATATGTGGATGCCGATTAATTAATTTATCACAAATTTCATTAATCACATCTTTTATATCAAAATCCTTTTTTTCAGAAGCAATTTTTGAATAAAAAACAATATGTAATAATAAATCACCAAGTTCTTTTTTTATTTCATGCATATCCTTTTCTAAAATAGCATCAGAAAGTTCATAAACCTCTTCAATTGTCAAATACCTTAAACTCTCTAATGTCTGCTTCTTATCCCAAGGACATTTCTCTCTTAAATCATTCATGATTGTAATCAATCTTTCAAATGCTACTAAATATTTTTTCATAAAAAAAATTTATTACAAACATACAACACAAAACATATGTTTTTGTATTTTTTTTTATAAGTTCGTAATCTAAACTATTATCAATAAATATTATGAAAAAAATTCTACTACTTAATTTACTTTTATTATCGACATTGCTTGCTCAAGCTCAAACATTTGTCAATATTAATCCAGAAAATAAAAATGTTGTTTTAGAAGAATTTACAGGTATTTATTGTGGATTTTGTCCAGACGGACATGTAGTTGCCCAAAACATCTATAATCAAAATCCTGCTGATGTAGTTTTAATCAATATACATACTGGTTCTTATGCAGCACCAAATACTGGCGATCCAGATTTTAGAACTCAATTTGGATCAGCTATTGATGGTCAGGCGAATGTTGGAGGATATCCGGCAGGTACAGTTAATAGACATCAGTTTTCTATGTCTCAAAATGGAGGAACTGCTATGAGTAGAGGTGATTGGTCATCAGCAAGCTCTCAAATATTGAATACTCCCTCTTATATTAATGTTGCAGCACAATCAACAATTGATATTAGTTCAAGAGTTCTTACAGTTGTAGTAGAAGCTTATTATACAGGAACTCCAACTCCTTTTGTTGCAAATTCAATAAATGTAGCTTTATTACAAAACAATGTAGCGGGTCCTCAAAGTGGAGCTGCAAATTATAATCCATCAGCAATTATTACTGGACCATGGAATCCTACATATAATCATCAGCATATGCTAAGACACCTTATTACAGGTCAATGGGGAGAAACTATTCCTACATCAATAATGCAGGCTAATGGTTTTTATACTAATACATTTACTTATACAATACCGCAAGATTTAAATGGTATTGCTTATGATTTATTTAACTTAGAAGTAGCGGTATTTGTTGCTGAAGGGCAACAAGAAATTATCACTGGCGAAATGTCAACAATCACACATATTGTACCGCCAGGTATTAATTTAATTGATCTTTCAGCATCAACTAATATGATGATGCCAAGTTCTTATTGTGATAACACTTTAACACCTGAAATAACAGTATCGAATAATAGCACTCTTCCAGTAGATACTTTTGAGGTTTCTTATACATTAAACAATAATACTCCTGTAACTCAATCAGTATACACATCACTTGCAGCTGGTGCTTCTACAACCGTTTCATTTCCTACAATTACAATTCCTTCAGGAACAAATAATATTAATTTTTCTTCTGGTACATTAAATGGCACTTCATATATTGATAATGTTCCAAATAATAATATTGCAACTACTGGAGATTTTAATTTATTAGCTAGCGCTGCTTTTGCAACAAGCCATTCTGAAGGCTTTGATAGTTATAGTCTAGCTACACCAGCTCCTTCAAATGCAATGCTAATAGAGCAAAATGGTAATTGGGTTGGAGTAATTGACCCCACATACACAAATGGTAGTCCTGTTGGTGGTTTCGGTCTTTCACCTAACGCATATCGTTGGAGGTTTGGAGATTTTAACAACGGAGAAGAAGCATTACTAATTTTTGATAAATTAGATTTTTCTAATTCTTCCAACAATGAAATGCACATGTCATTTTCACATGCAAATGCAAACAGCTGGGATATGGATAGATTACAAGTATTGGTTTCATTAGATTGTGGCTCCACTTGGAATCTTGCACACGAAATTAGCGGTGCCAATCTACATACTGCTAATAATCTTGTTTCTAGCGGAAACTTTTATCCAACATATAATGAATGGGATAGTATAACAGTAGATCTAAGTGCATATGATGGAGAAAGTGAAGTAAATATTGGAATTAAAGCTATTAAGGGGGGTGGTAATAATGTATATATTGATGATATAGATATTAGACAAGGTTCTGCTACCGCTTTTAATCACCAATATAAAAACTCAAAATTTTTAATTTATCCAAATCCTTTAAAAGATAGATTGAATATAGATGGTGATTATTTATATTTAGAAATATATGATTTAGCAGGTAGATTAGTATTTACAACTAAGAAAACTAATGACATTATATATGTAACAAATATTGACAACGGAACATATATGCTAAATATTTATACAAAAGAAGAGTGTACTGTTGAAAAAATTACAATTAATAAATAATTAATATAAATGGATTTTACTTCAATATTTTTAATGAGTATTTTATTAATGCTTATTGCTTTTGCAGGTATTGGAATTAAAATATTAATTAAAAAAGATGGTAAATTTTCCGGCACCTGCGCAAGTCAAAATCCATATTTAAAAAATGAAGATGGTTCATGTGGGTATTGCGGAAAACCAGTTAGTGATGATTGTAGCGAAACAGCTTAGTTAATTATTCTACTACTCATATTTTGATTAAAATAGGTTTTCCAATCTCCTTCTTTATTTGTGTATATTAAATACACTCCTATATCATCACGAGATTGAATAAATTTTATTGTTTTTTTTACACCCATTGCCATGAAAGCTGTAGCATATGCATCAGCTAACGAGCATTTATCATGTGTAACGGTAACACTTAACAGTCTATTATTAACTGGAAAACCTGAAAAAGGGTTTATAGTATGACTATATTTAACTCCATTATACTTATAAAAATTTCTATAATTACCTGAAGTTGCTAATGAAGTATTTTCTAATTCTAGGATAAATGAAAAACGATCTTTAGTATCTATTTTTTCTGTTGGCTTATCTACACCAATCTTCCATATATCTTCATCAGCATTTCTTCCACTAGCAGAAATCTCACCACCCAACTCAATTAAATAGTTATCTATATTTTTTTTATTTAAAAATTGTGCAATTAAATCTACAGTATATCCTTGAGCTATGGAATTAAAATCTAGATACATATTCTTCGGTAAATGAATAGAATCTTTTACTAATTCTATTTTTTGAAATCCAACATTTTTTAAAATATTATTTACTTGTTGAGAATCTATATCTGATGGATTAAAATCTTTTTCATAAAATCCTAAGAGACTAACAATTGGATAGATTGAACAGTCAAAGTAACCATTTGATTCTTCGTACACTTTCTTTGCATTAAAATACACTTCATTAAATAAATAATCAGTCTTATAAGTATCCTGGTTATTAATTTTTGAAATTAAAGACTCTTTATAATAGGTTGATAGAGAACTATCAATTTCGGCAATAATACTATCAATATCAGATTTATAATCAATAGCATTAGGCGATAAATATTTTATATGATAATATGTTCCTTGTGCGTGATCTGAATTAGTAATCAAAATTGATTTTTCTTTATTAGAACATGAAATTAAAAACAGAAAAAAAAATATAAAATATCGCAAGCTAAATTAAGTGTATAATTAAGAACAATTTAATTAACCTCCAAAATCATCAAATCGAACATTTTCATCAGGAATTCCCCAATCATCAGCCATTTTAATAACTGCTTGATTCATTAATGGAGGTCCGCAAAAATAAAGCTCAATATCTTCAGGTGATTCGTGTTTAGATAGAAACTTGTCAATTACAACCTGATGAACAAAACCGACAAAACCATCTCCATTTGGATCATCTAAATCCTTTTTTTCAACCCAATTATCTTCAGGTAATGCATCAGAAAGAACTAGATGAAATTTAAAGTTAGGATAATCTTTTTCCAAATCTCTAAAGTAATGAATGTAAAATAGTTCGGCTCTAGATCTACCGCCATAAAAATATGTAACCTTTCTTCCTGTTTTAAGAGTTTTAAACAGTTCATATAAATGAGATCTCATTGGTGCCATACCA
>MDTD01076288.1_pt1 | contig 14942 bp, 11 predicted proteins | sample 811221 | NCBI WGS metagenome assembly MDTD01 (sample SAMN05326646, study PRJNA326480) | marine metagenome | isolation source: seawater | place: Pacific Ocean: South West | collected 2011
CACGGAATCTGCCAGGGCGTTGATTGTCCCTCGAAGCACCATATTGGGTTCCTGCTTACCCAGAACCGTTAAGCCCCGGAGGAGCGGCAATCCAGAGTCGATCAATGTGGCAAGCTGACGCGTAAAGATCATCAACGCCTTGGGCTTGATACTTTTCCCTGTTGTCCCCCGGGCCTTCTTCCTGCCTCTGGCCTTCGCTGCAGCCCTTTTTCCTGCTGCACCGAGAGTTCCTTTTCCCTGTTCCACAATGCCAGTCGGATAAAGATTCTGGCTTCGAAGTTGGCTGGTTGCCTCGGCTTCGGATCCAGCCTGAAGCGTTCCGGTCTCCTGTTGTCCCTGCTGGTCGATCGCAGTATACTGAAAATTAGGCATGGGTCTGATTTGGCTTACGTTTTGGTAATGGTAGTGAAAAGAATGATGCAGAGCATAATTGAGGCCTTAGGTGTATTTGAGGACCTCTTCGATTGTTGTTACTCCCTCATAGATATTGCGTAGACCGTCTTCGCGCAGCGTGGACATTCCAAGCTCGATGGCCTTTTGCTTGAGAGCTACGGTCGGTGCACGATCGGTGATCATCTCGCGGATCGGGTCCGATACAGTGAGAAGCTCGAAAAGTCCACGGCGCCCCCTGAGTCCGCTCTCCGCACAGACCTCACATCCTCTTCCTGTATAGAAATGCTTGTCACCAAGCTCGTGGGCGGAAAGGCCCAGTTGATTGAGGACCGCCTCGTTGGGCTCGTAGCTATCGCGACAATCCTTACAGATCGTCCTGACCAATCGCTGAGCCAAAACGCCCTCCAGGGAGGCGGCAACGAGAAAAGGTTCGGTTCCCATATCGACTAATCGGGTAACGGAACCTGCTGCGTCATTGGTATGCAGGGTTGAGAGGACCAGGTGCCCGGTCAGGGAGGCTTGAATAGCGATTTGCGCAGTCTCCAAGTCCCGGATCTCACCGACAAGAATCTTGTCGGGATCCTGCCGGAGGAAGGCCCGGAGGATCCTTGCAAAGCTGAGGTCAATCGCTTCGTTTACCGGCACCTGAATAATGCCATCAATGTCATACTCTACGGGATCCTCTGCGGTGAGAAGCTTCGTGTCGATGGTGTTAATTTCCTTGAGCGCTGCGTAAAGCGTCGTGGTCTTTCCTGCTCCAGTCGGCCCCGTCACCACGAAAATTCCATTCGGCTTTTTGATGGTGTTGTTAACATACTCCTCTACGTGCTTCGGAAGTCCCAGAACGCTGAGGGACATATTGACATTTGACCGATCCAGCACCCGGAGAACTACACTTTCTCCGTATGAAGTTGGCAGCGAGGACACCCGCAGATCAACCTGTTGATCGCCGATCTGTTTTACGATTCTTCCATCCTGCGGCACACGGCGCTCAGCGATATTCATGTTGGACATCACCTTCACCCGGGACAGGATCGGAAGGGCGAGATGAATTGGAGGTGGTGCCATCTCGAAGAGAGAGCCATCCACCCGATAGCGGATCTTGAAATCTTTCTCGAAGGGCTCGAAATGAATATCCGAAGCGCGCTCCTTGATAGCCTGATAGATGACCAGATCGACATAGCGAACGATCGGGGCAGAGTTTGCTTCATCGGCAATTTCCTGCTCAGATAGCTCCTTTCCATCATTATCCAGCTCCCCGAGCAGTTCGGCCATTGCCGCACCCTCATCAGCACCCCCACCATAGGCTTCATTAATCTTCTTTTCGATAATGTAGTCGGGCGCCACGACGACCTTGACCTCCTTACCCAGTGCAAAACGCAGATCTTCAGGAGTCTGCGGATTCATCGGGTCCAGCAGAGCAACCGTGATGCCCTCTGCGTCAAAATTAATCGGTAATGCGCCATGAAGGCGCGCCATTGGAGCAGGAATGACTGCTAACAGCTCTTCAGGTGGTAGAAATTCAGAAAGATCGACAAGGTCTGCCCCAAGCTCCTGAGCGATGATCCCCCACATATCCTCTCGGGACTGAACCACCTGAAAATCTGTCAGAATATCCCCTACATCCTTCCCACTTGCATCCATCTCATGGAGCATGTCCTCAGCGAGAGAACTATCGATCATTCCCCGCGAAACGAAGATGTCCAAGACGTTACGATTTTCCATTGGTGTTTGGTAAAATAAGTTCGGTATTAATCGGCGTCGGACATCGTGACCGAAATCACCTCTGAGGCCGAAGTCACGCCGGCAAGAACCTTTCGGATACCATCCTCTCGCAGAGTCCGCATTCCAAGCTCGCGCGCCCGGCGGCGCAGTTGCGGAGTGCTCAGATTTTCGTTGATGAGATGCCGGACCTCGTCGTCGACTTTGAAGATTTCAAAAATACCCTGACGACCCCGGTATCCGGATTGCCGGCACGTTTCGCATGCCATGGGCCCCATGATGGAGCTCTCCTCAAGCTGAGCGGCATCCAGGCGCAACATCCGCATCTCAGCCTCGCTTAGCTCAGCAGGCCCTTTGCAATCCTTGCATAGAGCGCGAACAAGACGCTGTGCCATCACCGCCCGCACGGCTGAAGCGATCAGAAATCGCTGCACTCCAATATCGGCCAAGCGTGCAACCGCACTCGGGGCGTCGTTGGTATGAAGAGTCGAAAATACAAGGTGTCCGGTCAGTGAGGCATTGATCGCGATCGTTGCCGTTTCCACATCACGAATTTCTCCGACCATGATAATGTTGGGCGCTTGCCGCAACATTGCCCGCAGAGCTGCCGCAAAGGTCATACCGATATCCGATTTCACCATCACCTGGTTGATTCCGGGAAGCTGGTATTCGATAGGGTCTTCAACCGTGATGATCTTGCGGTCAGGCTTATTGATATAGTTCAGACACGCATAAAGCGTCGTAGTCTTCCCCGAACCGGTAGGGCCGGTAACAAGAATAATACCATCGGGAAGGCCCATCATTTCCCGCATGATTGCCTCGTCGTCAGTGAAAAACCCCAACTCCGGCAGCCCAAGAAGAAGCGAGGATTTATCGAGGATCCGCATGACGATACTCTCGCCATGGTTGCTGGGAACTGTGGATACTCGAAGATCGACCTCTTTCCCTCCGATCCTCATCTGGATTCGACCATCCTGAGGGATCCGCTTCTCGGCAATACTCATGGTTCCACTCATCACCTTGACTCTGGCCACAATCGCGGGCAGCAGTCGCTTCGGGTGACTCTCTACTTCTACCAGTCGGCCGTCGACCCGGAATCGAATACGTAAGGTCGTCTCCAGAGGCTCCACGTGAATATCCGACGCACGCATCCGGAAGGCTTCCAGAAGCATGTTGGATACCATCCGAATGATCGGAGCATCATTAGCGTCAGCCTCCTCCGTTTCACCTTCGGTTATAACCGTGAAAGAGGTGCCGGTATCCGTCTCTTCAGACTCCACCCCATAGTTGTCATGGAGAACCTTGGTAATCGCCGATGGTGTCGAAGAGACAAAGTTGACCTCGCGTCCCACTACGTGCGGCAGACTGTCCAAGGTTTCAAAGTCCAGCGCATCTGCTACCGCCACCGTCATGTAGGTTCCATCATCCTGAAGAGGTACAGCCTGAAATCTTTGAGCGACCTCCACATCCATCGCCTGAAACACTTGCTCGGTGAAAGGATGCCCACCCAGATCGACGTAATCTGTTCCTGCATTACGTGCAATTGTCTGCGCCACCTGTTCCTCCGTTACGTCTCCTACTGCCACCAGAAGATCGATGATTCCCTGGTTAGGACTCACACCGTCACGAGCTTTCGTGATTTCTTCTGGGGTCACAGCCCCCTCCTGAACCAACAGTTCGCTGAGATAGTCTTGATTTGAATACACGATTGGCAACAGGTAGATGTCACCCCGGGGATCCCGGAAGGGGTTAGCGGGGACGGCGAAGATGCTCAAACCGCCATCGATTGGCAATCCTCTATTTCCCCTGAAGTCCCCCAATTGTTACACTCCGGGAAGCCCGGCGAGCAGATGCTCTTGAAGAGTATCCATTTCATCCCGGGAGCTCTCGGTGCCATCCTCATACCCCACCAGATGAAGGATTCCGTGCACCAGATATAGAGTGACTTCCCGCTCAAGCGAAGAATTCAACTCCTTCGCCTGCCTTTGGGCAGTTTCGACACTGATGAGGACCTCTCCCTCGGAACCGTAGGGAAAGGTGATCACGTCAGTAGGGTCGGGATTGTCCATGAATTGTGCATGCACAAGGGATATCTCACTATCACTAATCAGCGAAACTTCGACAGAGTCGGGAGGGGTCACCCGTGCCAATCCTGCCTTCCCGATCTCTTCAAGAACAGCCACCCCTGCCCTCATCAGGGTTTCGACAAAAAGAGTCGAAAGCAGACAGATCTTCTGTCTGTCATAAACTTGAACCCGGGGGCGTGGCATACTTACACCTCGTCTGGCTCAGGATTTCCCCACGACCTTGCGGCGATGCCTCTCCCATTCCTCCACAGGAACCACGTTCCCTGTTCCTTCAGAAGGTCGCACCTCGTCTAATACCTCTGTTGTGGAGGAATCTTCACGCTTCGGATAATCGATGCGACTATGCATCATGCTTTGAAGCGTCTTAGAAAAGCTGTCACGCAACTTCTTGAGATCGCTGACAGTTAGACCGCAATTATCGAGTTGCCCATCCTTGATTCGATTAAAGACGATCTCATTCACCAAAGATCTTATCTTGCCGGGCGTAGGTTTCTGTAGCGTCCGTGCGGCACTCTCAACCGCATCCGCAAGAGAGATGATACCGCTCTCTCTTGTCTGAGGCGTTGGGCCTGGATAGCGAAAGCTTTTGGCATCAACCACAGGCAGGTCCTCAGGATTTTCCAGTCCTTCCTGGACCTTCTCCTCTTCCATCTTTCTCTGTTCCTCTGCCTTTCGATAAAAGTAATACACCAGTGAATTGCCGTGGTGCTCCCGGATGACATCAATAATCCTTGGATTGAGTTTACTCTTGATCGCCATATCCACACCGTCCTTTACGTGAGCGATAACCACCAATGCGCTCATTGTTGGAGTCAAGGAGTCATGGGGATTTGATTCCCCCTGATTCTCAATAAAGTAGGCGGGCTTCTGAAGCTTTCCTATATCGTGGAAGTAGGAACACACTCTGCACATCATCGGGTTGGCCCCAATTTTTTCTGCCGCCGCTTCTGCAAGAGAGGCAACTACCATGCTGTGATGAAAGGTGCCCGGGGCTTCCAACTGCATACGCCTAAGCAGCTTGTGATTCAGGTCGCTCAACTCCAGCCAGCTTATGTCCGTTGTCAGGCTGAACGCTGACTCCAACAGAGGAAGAAGACCACTAACAATCATTCCGGTAATCAGGCCAATCCCAAAGGCCGTCGCCACTTCGACTCCAATGTGTTGCCACTCGAGAATCCCTCCATCAGCCAACGACCCGAAGCTGATCATCTGAAAGGAACATGCAATCAGAACTCCAGCTCCACCAATGTAGAAACCTGCTCTTAGCAGTCTGCCCCGCTTACGGACCTGCAGTGTAACTAGAACTGCAACCAAGCCACACAGCACGCTCATTACCAAGAAGGGCAACACCGAATTCTGTGGCATCAGGAAAGCGCCCAGCAAAGATGCTGTAGCCACTGCATAAAGGCCAACCCCGGTTCCAAGAAGAACAGCCAGAATCATTGGCGCGAATGCATAGGGAACCAGCAGCAACTTGAAAGGATCTTCAAGTGAGGGGTTCGCATCGACCATGACATTTGCCAGCCAGATAGCAAAGAGCTGAAACGCCATGCCACTCAGGACCAGAAATACGTGACTGTTTCGTCGCGTCACTTTGAAGAACAGAACTTCCAGAAGAGCAATACACATTCCCCCGGCCAGCAGGCACGAGAATCCAGCTCCGAGGCTTGCTCCATCTTCAGCTTTTACCTCTGCAAAATTCGATGCCAGAACGACTGCAAAAAGAATGAACGTCAAATACAGGGCGTAGCGAATGACAATACTACGGTCGAGGCCGGCGGCCAACGCACGGTCAGAGTAGGTGCGACGCTTCTTACCTGAAGATAGCCCCTTCTGAGTGAGGCGCCGGCGCCTGATGGAATCGAAAAGCTCCACGGGTGAATAGGGACGTTCGGAACACTAGTTGGCGAGGAATCCCCGCGCTGCGGCGGCCCTCTTACCGGGGATTCCAAAAGTTTTCAACGTCATTCAACCCATCGCCGCGTCATCTTGACCCACTCGTGCCCTTATAGGACCCATTTTTATTGGTTTTCCTGTAATTTTCATAGGCATCAATTATTTCGCTGACGACCGCATGGCGGACCACATCTCCTCTCGAAAAGCGGATAAATTTTACTCCGGCAACATCCTTCATGGCAGCCTCAGCCTCAACAAGCCCAGAGGGTATTCCTTCGGCAAGATCTACTTGACTCCCATCTCCGGTCACTACGCAGGACGATCCTTCGCCCAGCCTGGTCAACAGCATGAACATTTGTTCCCTCGTGGTATTCTGGGCTTCATCAAGAATCACGCAGGAACTTGCGAGCGTACGACCGCGCATATAGGCAAGCGGTGCAATTTCGATTGTCCCATCTTCAAGATATCGATTTCCTTCCTCAGGCTCTAGGAGGTCATGGATTGCATCATATAAAGGCCGGAGATACGGAGCCACTTTCTCCTGCAAATCTCCGGGAAGAAACCCCAGAGCCTCGCCGGCCTCTACTGCAGGACGAGTAAGAATCACCCTCGTAATCTCTCCTCTTTTGAGACGACACAGGGCCATCGCCATCGCTAAATAGGTTTTTCCGGTTCCTGCTGGACCAATACCAAAAACCACCGGATGCGATTCCATTGCCTTCAAGTATTCAAGCTGGCACGGACTACGGGGCGTAACAGGCTTCCGGGTACGAGAACCAAGCAATCTGGTCGCAGCGAGATCGGACAAGCCCTTGCTCTGCCTTCCCGCAACCATATCGACTGCCTGACGGAAATCCCGCTTATGAATTGATACTCCTGAACGACGGGCTTCCTCGAGATCGGCGAATAACTTCTTTGCGAGGTCCAAACCCGCACGTGGGCCACTGAACAAGATCCAGCCGTCCCGGGTCACAACCCGTACGCCAAGGGACTGCTCGATGTAGCTAACCTCGCTTGCATCATTTGCGAAAAGAGAGTGTAGAAACTGGGGAGTTTCAAATTCCAGCTTCAGCTGGTTATCAGGAAGGGAAGACTGACTCATCGTGACGTGCGCATGGTTGTGACTCGACGGTTTATTCGACACAAGCTCTCAATCGCATCCTATCCCGAGGGCTGCCAAAGACAGGATCGCTGCCTCTTCGCATACCGGGCTGCAGAAGCGATGCTGGTCTTTATCGCAGGTCGAACAACAAAAGTACTGGCGATTACAGCGACTCCATCCGCAATTGACGTAGCGGTCCGAAGGTTCATCACAATGCAGACACCTGGACACTACTTTAGCTCCAGCGGTGTGATTCACCTCTACTGCTATTCTTTCATCAAACACATAGCACTTACCCGAGAACCCCTCTCCTTCTACCCCCTCCTCTTTCCCATAAGAAACGATTCCTCCATCGAGCTGATATACATCTGGAAAACCTTCGCGTAGAAGGAACCCGCTAAACTTTTCACAACGGATCCCTCCCGTGCAATACGTCATGATTTTTTTCCCTTCGAGCTGATTTCGGTTTTCCCTCACCCAGCCGGGGAGCTCACGGAAACTTTCGACCGGTGGTAAAAGCGCGCCATCGAAATGTCCCAGTTCCCACTCGTATTGATTTCGGGCATCTAACAATATCGTGTCATCCTCGAGCATCAAATTTTTCCACTGAACCGGGCTGAGATGCTTCCCGGTCGTTTCATCTGGAGAAAAATCATCTTCGCCAAGATCGAGGGTGACCACTTCCTTTCTGCGTTTGATACTCAACTTGGGAAAGGCATGGCCGGGAGCGGGATCCACCTTGAATTGGATTCCCTCGGTTCTGGGGTCGGTATTTAGAGCCTCCATATAGGCTTCGGTCATATCCTGACGCCCCGATACCGTTCCGTTCAGCCCCTCATCAGCAATCAGGATGCGACCTCGTAATTGTAGAGTCTCACACAATTCCGTATGCTCGATAAGATATCCCTCCGAGTCCTCTAAAGGCCGGTAGAGATAGTATAGCAGGATCTGGTAGGATTCTACGCTGATGCGTGAATTCAGGGTCTTGACCCCACTTTTGCCAATTCCAAATTCCCTGCATCCTGAAATAGAACGCGGATCAGCCGTTATTCAGGCATCCACTCCCATTTCCTTCAGTAAATCAGGCGCAGCTACAGGGAGAAGAGCAATTCGAGCCTCCGCATCCATAAAACCGTAATTTACGGGAGAGTTTCGCGCGTCGCTTCTCGACAACGCAGTCAACGTCCCTATCCTCCCCGCCCGCCGCTAAGCTAATGGCAAGTAACAACCAACCGCTGCCAGGATTCAGAGACTTCCCGCCTCGTGAACGTCTTCAGTCCCGGTATTTGTTCGAGATCTGGAAACGGGTCTCGAGGCGCTATGGCTTTTCCGAATACGAAGGTCCAATCCTTGAGTCGGCAGATCTCTACCTCAGGAAATCGGGAGGGGAGCTGGGTGAGCAACTCTTTCGATTCGAAGACAAGGGAGGAAGAGATGTCGTCCTTCGTCCCGAGTTAACTGCCTCCCTCGCCCGAATTTCTGCCGGGCAGCAGAGAGACTATCCCAAGCCCTTGAAGTGGTTTGAAATCGGCCGATGCTTCAGATATGAAAAACCACAGCGAGGAAGGTTGCGCGAATTTTATCAGTTCAATGCTGACATTCTCGGAGAGGCCTCTCCGGCAGCCGACGCTGAGCTTATCGCCCTCTCAATTGACGTGATGCGTGAACTTGGTTTCGACCAAGGTGATTTCTCAATTCGCCTATCGGACCGAGAGGCATGGATCAACTTTGCTCAGGACCACGACATCGTTCCCGCGCAGCTCGATTCTTTTCTGCAGATCGTAGACAAGATCGAGCGGGACCCGGCCGAAAAGATGAATGAAAAGCTGAAGGCTTTCTCTCTCGACTTGGAAACAGTTCGCCATTTCATCTCCTCCGCCGGGGCCTCCTGTTCGGAAAATCTGTCCGAGGTTCTGACCGATCTTCGAGCTCGCGGTCTTGATACATTCGTTGAAATCGATCTCTCGATTGTCCGTGGATTGGCCTATTACACAGGAGTGGTTTTTGAAGTCTTTGACTCCGCGAAGAATCTTAGATCGGTCGCTGGAGGAGGGCGCTATGACACGCTTGTCTCAATTATCACCGACGGCTCTACAGATCTTGCTGCAACCGGATACGCGATGGGCGACTGTGTGATTTCTGAACTGATCAAGGAGGTTCCTGCCGCCCTCCTTCAATACCAGTCATGGCTCCAGAGACAGGCGACCTGTGACGTCTACATAGTTATCGCCGATGAATCCAGGCGACCGAACGCACTCGCTCTTGGACATGCAATCCGCGACAGCGGTCTGGCTGCGGACTGGCCCCTTTCCCCGGTAAAGATCAACAAGCAATTCAAGGCTGCAGATCAAACCCTTGCACGATTCGCTCTGGTTGTCGGGAGCGAATTTCCAGACCTCAAACTCAAAAATCTCAATACGCGAACCGAGGAAACAATCCCGGCCGGAAGCGACGCTATTGACGTCATCAAGGCACGTCTCGCAGCGCCAGATGAACCTTTACTAGCCTGATTGAACGAATCATTCGGGCTCTACGGGAGAAGACATTCACAACCGAACCTCAATGAGAACACACCACTGCAACCAGCTACGCGCCGAAAATCAGGGGGAAACAGTAACCCTTACTGGATGGGTCAATTCATCACGGGATCATGGTGGCGTGATTTTTATTGATTTACGAGATCGCGAGGGGCTCACCCAGTGCGTGTTTCGCCCGGAGGAATCTTCCGAGTCAGCCAAGATTTCGCACTCCCTGCGCGCAGAAGATGTCGTGGAGGTAACTGGCCGGGTTGAACCAAGGCCAGAAATTGAGGGCAACAGCACCGTGAATCCGGATCTTCCCACCGGTGAAATCGAGGTTGCGGCGACCAATCTCACGATTATCAACAAGGCGAAGGTCCTTCCCTTTCAGCTCGACAAGGAACTTTCCAACGAAGACCTCAGGCTCAGTCACAGGTTCCTCGATCTCCGGCGCCCGAGGATGAATCAAAACCTGCGAACGCGTCACCGAGTCACCAAGGCTGCTCGTGATTACCTCGATTCCCATGGTTACATTGAGGTGGAGACGCCGATCTTATCCAAATCTACGCCTGAAGGAGCACGGGACTTCTTGGTTCCGTCAAGGATGCATCCTGGTTCCTTTTACGCTCTCCCACAGGCCCCACAGCAATACAAGCAGCTTCTGATGGTAGCTGGAGTGGAGCGCTACTTTCAGGTCGCCCGCTGCTTCAGGGACGAGGACCTCAGGGCCGACCGTCAGCCTGAGTTCACCCAAGTTGATGTCGAGGGATCCTTCACCGATCAGGAAGAGATCATGGAACTGATTGAGGGCTGTCTTGCTGCCATGTTCAAGGCAGGCCGTGACGCCGATATACCAAGGCCTTTCGAACGCATGACATGGCATGACGCCATGAACAAATATGGATCTGATAAACCAGATCGTCGCTTCGGAATTAAAATCGAAGACTTGAGCGATCTCTTTGCCGATAGCGGGTTCAAAGTCTTTTCCGGAGCGGTTAAGAATGGTGGAGTCGTGAAGGCCATCAACGCAAAAGGCTTTTCCGGGATCACAACAGGTCAGGTCGACAAGCTTACTGAAATCGCTGTAAACCACGGGGCGAAGGGACTCGCCTACATCCAGGTGCGCGGGGAGGATCCCTCCACCTGGCGATCGCCTATCACCAAGTTCTTCAGTGAAGAGGAGTTGAATGGATTGAAGGACAAGCTTAACGTGGCGGAGGGCGATCTGATTCTTTTTGCGGCTGATCAATGGGAGGCCGCCTGTGAAATTCTCGGCAGAATACGACTAGAATGCGCCCTAATGCAGGACCTTCTCCGGGACCGTGAGGGAGAGTTCGATTTTTTGTGGATTACCGAGTTTCCCCTGCTTTCCTATGATGAGGAATCGGGCCATTGGTCCGCTGTCCACCATCCGTTCACAAGACCTGTGGACGCTGATCGGGAGCAGCTCCAGCAGGGAAATTACTCCAACCTTCGCGCTCAAGCCTACGATGTGGTCCTCAATGGACACGAACTTGGAGGCGGATCTATCCGGATACATGAAAAGGAACTTCAGTCCGCGATGTTCACTGCACTCGGAATCAGTGAAGAACAAGCAGCTGATGAGTTTGGCCATATCCTCGAGGCCTTCGAATTCGGCGCACCGCCCCATGGAGGAATTGCGCTCGGACTGGACCGTATCGTGATGCTCATTGCCGGGGAGCAGTCAATTCGTGAAGTGATTGCATTTCCCAAGAATAATAAGGGCAGTGACCTCATGTCGACGAGCCCAGCACCGGCTGAGGCGGTTCAACTCAGAGATCTACGCATTAAGACCACAGTTCCGGATTCCGCGCCCCGGGACTGAGCTGCGATCGGCTTCTTGCCAGCTTGCATTCCCTCTATTGAACCGGCACCGTCGTTCCTGCTTCTTCTATTTCAATCTTTCATGAAAAATTTCGTTCTCGTTCTTGTCGTTCTCGGAGTGACATGCCCCCTTTTGAAAAGTGAGGTTGGAGAGGATATCCCCTATGGTATCGAAGCGGTAACGGGGCTGCGCTCCGCCTACAGCTATCGAGGATTTGAGCTGGCCTCTTCCACTCTCGATTTTCAATTGGAAACCGAGGTAGCAATTAACAACGACCTTTCTCTGGCCGCAGGTGGATGGATCGCTTCCGAGCTGGGTGGGCAATTTGAGGAAAAAACTGGCTTTCTGGAACTCCGGACGACCCTTGGAGACGCTTTCACCGCGGGTGCCGCGGTAGGGTATCACGGCTACAGCAACAGCGTCATTCGGAGTGGCTTTGATCTGTCGGGAACCTTTACCTGGCATACCAAGACCGACTGGAAATTCTCAACCTCCGTGGCCCATGACTGCGGAGTGGGAGGATGGTATGGAGAGCTAGCGAGTCACTGGTATAAACGGCTGTCAGACGATGCCTTTCTGTCTGGTAAGCTCGGGGTCTCAGGCACTGAAGACTACTATGGCCTCTCGGGACTCAGCGAACTCAACGGGCGACTCTCCTTCACATACAACGTCAACACCATGCTCTCGGTGACTCCGTTCGTGGGCTACTCCCATGAACTTCGCCACCGCGACGGAAACGAGATCCACGCAGGCTTCTGGTTCGAAGTGTCTTTCTAGAGGGCCATTTGAGCAGGCCTTCGGTAACAGCGGAAGCAACCATCCCCAGCCTGATTATTCCTGATCTTTCGGCCGGCGCCCTCCCTCGAGCGGCCCGCGGCCCCGGGACCGGACTCGGTCTCCTTCATCGAGCTTTCCGCTTTGGTCTCGGTCCATTTGCTTGAAAAGATTTCGGAGCTCACTCATTGGAACACCTCGCTGCCGTGGGCCTCTGGACCACTCTTTAAAGGTCAATCCGCCATCCTTGTTGGTGTCCAACCTTTCGATTTCTGCAGGATGTAATGGGGAGCCAGCACGACGTGTGAAGTCGGCTGCTGTCAGAACCTTGTTTCCATCACGATCCATCCGTGAAAACATGGCTCTCACCCGGTCTGAACTCCACTCCCGGACTCTTGAATTCTGGCTAAACTCATCAAAGGTGATCCGCCCATCATTATTCATGTCGTGCCCCCTGACAGATGGCGGAATGGAGCTTGGTAATTCTGCTTGAGTAATCTGTCCGTCATCGTTCTTGTCGAGGTGGTCGAAGAGACGACGGCGCCCTGCCTCTCCCAAGCGGGACGCCCGTCCAGTTGATCCAAACTCATCAAATGACACCCTGAGATCCCCATTTTTGTCGTATTTGGAGATAAAGTCCTTCGCCGATAAAGGACGGGGAATTCTCTCGCCCTTCCCTTCCCTGATGAGGCCTTTTCGAGAGCCTTCCGAAGGGTCCCTCTCGCCGAAACCCTGAGCCTTGAGCGGTAGAGCCATCACGAAGAGAAGAAGGAGGGACTTGCGAAATAAGTTCATTAAAATAGGATAGTGAGGAAGGGCGGGTGGTCAGACTGAGGCCTAACGCTCTCCGCAGTATATAACCAACAAACGGACTCAAAGTTCCTCAATAACAGGAAATTCTGTGGAATTGCGCTATTGAGCTTAATCGAATGCAAGCCAGGAACGACATCCCACAGCTTCTACGCCAGGAAACCCCCACCATTTCCTTCGAATTCTTTCCTCCTAAATCAGCCGAAGCGTCAGAGAGACTGTTTTCCACAATCCACGAACTGAAGCTGCTGAATCCCTCATTCGTCAGTGTCACGTACGGAGCCGGAGGTTCAACGCGCGACCTGACTCACAAACTCGTGCTTCGGATAATGGAGGAAACCACCATCCCTGCAATTCCCCACCTCACCTGCGTCAACCATAGTCGCGCTGAAATCTCAGAAATTCTCTCAGGATATGCGGACGCCCGAATACCGGCAATTCTTGCTCTTCGTGGCGATCCACCGGACGGCAACATCGACTACGACCGGGGCAAGGATGCGTTCTGCCACGCTTCCGAACTTGTGGACTTTATCCAGAAATTTAACCAGGGAGCCAGCGATCCACGAAAGAAATTCGGTGTCGGCGTTGCAGGGTTCCCGGAGGGGCATCCTGACACTCAGAACAGACTCAGGGAAATGGAATACCTCCGGCAAAAGGTTGACTCGGGTGCCGACTACATCTGCACACAGTTATTCTTCAACAACTACTCCTTCCTTGATTTCCGGGACCGTTGCCGGCTCGCTGGAATCCATATCCCGATCATTGCGGGCATCATGCCAATCACCACAAGATCTGGTATGGCAAGAATGGCGGACCTTGCAGCCGGTGTTCAGTTTCCTGCTCAACTTCAGCGCATGCTTCTCGGATCAGATAAGGACCCAGTTGCTTTTGAAAAAGCGGGGACGGAATATACTATCTCACAATGTCGTGAGCTTCTCTCCGAAGGAGTGGATGGCATCCACTTCTACACTCTTAACCGTAGCCGTGCGACAGCACACATTGCGTCTGCTCTCGACATCGGTCAAGAGTAACAGAGGGGGCGAAACCTAATTCTTTGCGTGCTCGATAATTTCCTTCGCCAGCTCCTCACCTGTTGCGGGCAGGCTCCCATTGAGATCGAGGTTCAACCAGCGCAAACCGCTTTGCTCGTCCACCGGAAACAACCCTGAAAGAACCGGTGATCGCGTCTCCTCGAAGGCCTTCGGATGAAGCCCCATTTTAACTGCCCCCACAAGGTAGGGAATACTCCTGTAGCTCGCTCTCGCCTCTTCTTCTCTCCGTATCACCTCCTGCCCGAAAACTTGGGATTGGAAAATCGTGCGGATTTTATCGTCGCTATCGGATACCTCTCTCGCAGCTCGCGCCGCCGCGGCTAGATCGAAATCAGCCGCGGCGATTTCTGCACCTTGCGCCCCATCTTGAGAGGGCTCTTGACCGAGGTTTTCCGTCTTGTAGATCGCGATAGAAATCTCCTTTTCGGAAGGCCGCCTCGCCATGAACGCACCTTCAAGTTGGACATGATCCTGAGCAGAGAGATTGATGTCTGTAAACACAGCAACATTCTTGCCTGTCTCCATGGTGAACCCCCCAGAGCGAAAGCGCACCTTCTTGTAACTCCGGTAACGGTCAACCAGCGAAATGACATCAAGCAATTTGACTTCATCGGTCATAATGACCTCGTCCTCAGGACCCAGATTCACCTCAGCAGATACGGTGATCCCACTGGACCCGTATGGAGAACCTCCCAGCTGCAGCGTCCCTGAAATTCTACCCTGCAGCACTGCCGCTACCTC
>MDTD01179004.1_pt1 | contig 14940 bp, 13 predicted proteins | sample 811221 | NCBI WGS metagenome assembly MDTD01 (sample SAMN05326646, study PRJNA326480) | marine metagenome | isolation source: seawater | place: Pacific Ocean: South West | collected 2011
ATAAGAATCACAGTAACTAAAAAATTTGTTCAATCACGAGTTGCGAAGGTGGCGTCTGAGTTTTTATCGCCAGACAAGGATTCAACGGACCAAAAATCTCTATTTGGCCAGGGGTTAAAAGTTGAGGGTGACGTGGACGACATACAGGTCATTGGAGACATAGTTGAGGTCATTGTTGATCGCATCGTTGGAAGACTCAACAGCATAAAATTAATAAAAACTGATTTGGCAAAGGGCGCTGGCTTATTATTTGGTGACTTAATAGTGGGGCGCAAAGAATTTGACCAGCAAAGTCGCATACTCAGTGAGATAATTGAGCGCTTGAAAAATATTGAAAAAGACTTTAACGTTTCCCGCTGATGTTTTTTGTTTTAGTAAACAAAAGCTGTTTTCCTAATTCAACCCCCGGTTGATCGAAGCAGTTTATATTCCAGAATATACTTTGCGTGAATACTTTGTGTTCTATCATTGCCATAAGCTCTCCTAAGCTAAACGGGGAAATACGTTTCAAACTTACAATTGAGCTAGGCCTATTTCCATCAAAACCTTCCCGAGGTGAGCCTACAGCTAGGGCGTTTGCCTGAGCGCGTACATTTTCTTTTGTATAAAGCGAAACAGTAGGGAGGTGTTTTTTTGAACTATTTTGTAAGACCTCAAAAAAATCAGTTGGAACTATATCTGTGCCCTGATGTAAAAGTTGAAAATAGGCATGTTGGCCGTCATATCCTGATCCACCCCAAATAACGCTTGACGTAGCATAAGCTACCCTAGAATTGGCTTTTCCAATCGACTTGCCTAATGACTCCATTTCAACTTGTTGTAGGTACGGGACTAGGTTGTCTAAAACCGAGGAATAATTAACAACTAGTTGTGTGGGAAAGTTTAAAAAGCTTCTGTTCCAAATTGAAATTAGTGCCATTATCATTGGTAAGTTCTGGCAAGCTTCCGTTTCAGAAAAGTGTCGATCCATGTTTTTGGCGCCCAATAAAAACTTGCCGAAATTCGCCTTACCTATGAGCAAAGCGAGCGAAACACCCATGGCAGACCATATTGAAAAGCGACCTCCCACCTTGTCGGGAATTTCGAGTATTAGCTCTTTTAAAAATCCTGTTTCAATAGCTTTTTTTCTGTTACTCGTCACAACAGCAAAGTGTGAAAGGAGTATTTTTTCCTCACACCCATGTGCAAGTAACCATTTCTTGGAGCAATCAAAAAGAAAAAAAAGCTCCGGTGTTTCAAAGGATTTACTTTGAATGACAAAAAAAGTACTTTCTGCATCGCATTTTGCAAGGTGATCGCATAATTCCACCCCATCCGGATTCGAAAAAAATCCAAATTTTAGTGTTGAAGATTGATATTCATTTCTTAAAGCTTTGTGCACAAGTTTCTGAGGTATTATCGACCCGCCAAGTCCAATAAAAATTACATTTTTAATGCGACTATTTTTCCAGCCCCTAATTTCTCCATTTTCCAAGTTGTCACAAAACTCGTGCATTTTAATAATCTGTTGGTCCATTTCGATTGTGAAACCATTATCTCTTAAACCACCCTCCCTTCCTTCCCGAAAAACTGTGTGTAAAGCCATTTCTCTTCCGGAAAATAAATCCGCAACCTTCTCTTTCAAGTTTTTTACTCCGATAATACTAGTTAAAGCATTTATGACTTCCTGATTGATAAATTGTCTGCTGTAGTCCAATGTAATACTATCGGAGTCAACACATTGCTTTTCATTTGGTACCAGCGTTTTGATCTGATGTTTTTTAAGTTTTTCGACCGTATGAGAGGCTTTCTTAGATAAGTCTGAGATAAGCTTTTCTTCAGTTTTCATATGTTTTTTTAATTTTCATCTAGTTTGTGATAGTTTGTGGTACTTTTAACAGGAAAGCTAACATAAATAATTAATAATAATAATGAAAAATGTAATTTTAAAAGGAAAACTTCACAGGGTTGTCGTGACGGGTAATGATTTAAACTATGAGGGTTCAATTTCGATAGATCGAGCATTGCTTAACCTGGCTAAAATACGCGAATATGAAAAAGTTGAAATCTATAATATCAACACGGGGGAGAGATTCGAGACTTATGCAATAGCAGATGAGCCCGATTCTGGCGTTGTTGCACTAAATGGCGCCGCCGCGCGAAAAGCTATGAAAGGTGACCTTTTGATTGTCTGTAGTTATGTTTTGCTTGATTCGCATGAACTCGACAATCATAGGCCTACTGTTATAAAGGTTGATGAGAGCAACAGACCATTAGGATAGCGATTAGGTTACTCTATTACCGAAATGCAAAATGACTTTTAACCATAATGTTATTCTTTTAGATGACGTATCAAGTAGCATTGAAAATCCGAAAAGTCGACTTTATGAATCTTATGTCGGATCTATTGAGGTTTGTTCAACGCAAGAAATCGAAAATTCTTTAAAAGAGATTCAAAGCAAACTGGAAAATGGAATGCATGCAGTATGTTGTTTTTCCTACGATCTAGGACTTTTTTTTCAGGGGGTTGACTCTGGGCGAAATTTTACTGAGTGCCCTTTGATTCGAGCGTGGTTTTTTGAGCGATATAAAAAGCTAAGTACGAATGAGGTAGATGAATGGATTGAGTCTCGGCTAGAAATGGAAAAGGCGGAGAAGACTAAAGGTGATGGGGGCATAATAGATGTTAAGTTTGAGATAGATGAGAGAACTTTTCGCGAAAACATAAATAATATTCATGAGCAAATTAGAAAAGGGGAGACGTACCAGGTAAATTACACTTTCAAAGTTACAGGTAAAACTTACGGATCGACTACAGGGTTATTCAAAAGACTGAGAGAGAGACAACATTGTCAGTATGGAGCACTTATTTGTTGTGACGGAACCCGAATATTGTCTTTTTCGCCCGAACTATTTTTGTCAAAAAAAGGAAACAAGATTCTTGCGAAACCGATGAAAGGTACGTTGTCCTCAAGGGATTATAAGGCTGAAGATCTCCGAAACGATCAGAAAAATCGCGCTGAGAACGTCATGATCGTTGATTTGCTGAGAAATGATGTGTCCCGTATAAGCGAATTAGGTAGCGTAAAAGTACCGCACCTGTTTGAAGTTGAAAGTGTAGGCGAAATTCTACAGATGACTTCTTCCGTAACAAGCGAGATATCCCATGGGGTAACTATCGCAGATTTACTCCGAGCAAGCTTCCCTTGTGGCTCGGTCACCGGTGCCCCGAAAAAGGCCACGATGAGAATTATCGACGAATTAGAAAGCAGTGGTCGCGGCATTTATTGCGGGTCACTAGGCTGGTTTGATGCTGTGCCCGAGGGTAAGAGATATGGTTGGGATTTCATGCTAAACGTTGCCATCAGAACCTTAGAAATTGACAGAAAGTCTAGCTTCTCTTTTGGAGTTGGCTCTGGCATAACTATTGACTCAGACAGCCCCACTGAGTGGAATGAATGCTTGTTGAAATCAGATTTTTTTGTCAAGCTACCCAGCTCGGTGGGAGTCTTTGAGACAATGCTCATAAAAAATAACAATATCCAGCGACTTGATGCTCACCTTCAGCGGCTGAGTAAGTCAGCTGAAAATTTGGGCATTCCTTATAACCTTGATGAAGTTGAATTTCTTTTACAAAACAATATTAAAAATGATGAGAATCTAAAAAGTGGGTTTTGGAAAATCAGGTTAGCACTCTCTGCAAGGGGGGAGCTAACGATCAACTACAATCGGATTGAAAAAAACATTAAAAGTAATATTGTTTTTTGGGCGACTGACTTGCTTGGCGATGTGTTGGGGGTTGTGGACAGCACAGACCCTCTTTTGAGGCATAAAACGAGCTCACGGGTTGCGTACGATATGGCATATCGAATGGCTGAGAGAAATGGGGGGTTCGACGGCATTTTTATAAATGAAAAGAATGAAGTTACCGAGGGAGGTAGAAGTAATTTATTCATGAAAAAAAAAGGTGTAATGCTTACTCCACCAGTGGAATGCGGCCTTTTGCCCGGTGTCATGAGAGCAGAATTGCTCAATTCGAGCGCTTTTCCAGTTAGGGAAGAGGTAATTCGCAAGGAAGACGTTTGCGTGGGAGCGGATATTTATCTTTGCAATGCATTAAGAGGGCTTTTCAAGGTTGAATTAGTACGGGATAACATTCAAAATTAGGGTAAAAATAGCAAATGTGTTGATGTACAATAGCCATCAGGGTATCATTTCGGATTCACATTTATAATTTAATTTTGCCAAACTGGAGTTCTTATGACTAAGCAACCACCCGAGATTCAGTTATGCGCTTTTCCTAACGCTATGTCAATGGAATCAAGCGACCCTGAGTTATGGAAAGCAATGAGCGACGAAGCACGTCGCCAGGAGCAACATATTGAGTTAATCGCATCTGAAAACTACACCAGCCCGGTAGTCATGCAAGCACAGGGCTCTGTAATGACCAACAAATACGCCGAGGGGTATCCCGCAAAAAGGTATTATGGAGGTTGTGAGTTCGTGGACGTGGCAGAGGAACTTGCCATTTCAAGGCTAAAAAAGCTATACAATGCAGAATACGCTAATGTCCAGCCCCATTCTGGTTCTCAGGCTAACCAGGCCGTATTTTTCGCATATCTGAAACCTGGAGATACCATTTTAGGTATGTCCTTAGCCGATGGAGGGCACTTGACACACGGTGCCTCTGTTAATCTTTCTGGAAAGGTTTTTAACGCCATTCAATACGGATTGAGACCTGAGGATGAAACTATTGATTATGACCAGGTTGAGAAACTTGCATTAGAGCATAAACCAAAAATGATAATTGCTGGTGCCTCGGCGTATTCGCTAGAAATTGACTGGCAGAGATTTAGAGAAATTGCCGATAAAATAGACGCTTATTTCCTCGTGGATATGGCGCACTACTCAGGACTGATTGCGGCAGGAGTTTACCCGAGTCCGGTTGGAATAGCGGATTTTGTAACTAGTACAACGCATAAAACTTTAAGAGGACCTCGAGGCGGAATTATTTTATCGCAAGAAGAACACGCTAAAAAGTTAAATTCACTGATATTCCCGGGGATTCAAGGGGGACCTTTGATGCATGTGATTGCCGCAAAAGCTGCCGCATTTGGAGAGGCTTTGAAACCCGAATTTAGAACTTATCAGGAGCAGGTGAAGCGAAATGCATCCCAAATGGCTGAAACTTTGGTAAAAAGAGGCCTCAGAATAGTATCTGGCAAAACTGAAAGTCACGTCATACTTGTTGATCTTCGAGCCAAAAATATTACTGGGAAATCCGCAGAGGAGTTGCTAGGCCAGGCACACATTACGGTGAATAAAAATGCTATTCCGAATGATCCCGAGAAACCGTTTGTTACGTCGGGCATCAGAATCGGCTCACCAGCTATGACGACTAGAGGGTTCAAGGAAGAGGAGTCTGAGACTCTAGCAAACTTGATCGCTGATCTGTTGGATTCTCCTGAAAATGGGGATGTTCTCGAATCGGTTAGAAAATCAGTCGGTAAGCTTACTGAAAAATTCCCCGTTTACGTAAAATAGCCGTTTTTTAGTTAATCGACGTTAAATCGTCTTGTGTTACCTATATTTTTTTTTAAGGAGAAAACTTTTGGCTGGACGTAATTTTTTGTTTGTTCCCGGACCTACTAATTTACCTGATAGGATTCAAAGGGCTATGATGATATCAATGGAGGATCACAGGTCTCCCATTTTCCCTAGGCTTTACGAATCGCTGCTCCCAGGTTTAAAGAGGGTTTTTAGAACTGAAACAGGAGTGCCTTTTATTTTTCCATCTTCTGGCTCAGGTTGCTGGGAAGCGGCTATCGCAAACACCTTGTCACCTGGTGATAAAGTTTTGGCTTCACGTTTTGGGCAGTTCAGCCATCTTTGGATAGAGATGTGCAAAAACCATGGCTTGAAAGTACATGAAGTGGATTGTGAATGGGGTACTGGGGTTCCGTTAGAGGAGTATGAAAAGGTACTGTCTGAAGATAAAAATCATGAGATAAAAGTAGTTTTGGCTTGCCAAAATGAGACGGCCACAGGTGTTACGTCGGATATTGCTGGAGTAAGAAAGGTTTTAGATAGGACTGGTCATCCAGCGTTATTTTTTGTTGATAGCGTTAGTGCTTTGGCGTCGGTTGACTTCCGGTTTGACGACTGGAAGGTTGACATGTGTGTTACTGGATCCCAAAAAGGTCTTATGCTACCTGCGGGTCTAGGAATTTTGTGTGTTAGTCAGAAGGCACTGGGACTTACGTCAAAAGCTGGGCTTAAGAGGGATTATTTCGACCTAGACATAATGCTCAATGCAAACAAGACAGGATATTTTCCTTACACCCCTGCTCTGCCCTTGTTTTACGGATTGAGAGAGGCTCTCGCTATGATTGAAGAGGAAGGCCTAGATAACATCATTGCTCGTCATCATTATTTGGCAGAGGGCGCCCGAGCGGCAGTTTTTAACGGATGGGGCTTGAAGCTGTGTGCAAAGGAGCCAAAATGGTACTCCGATACGGTAACCGCCGTTATGTTGCCTGACGGAGTTAATGGTGCTGATATAATTTTGCACGCGTTCAAGAGATATAATGTTTCGCTAGGAGCTGGCCTTTCAAAAGTTGCTGGAAAGCTTTTTCGAATAGGACATTTGGGCGATATGAATGAAGTGCACCTCAGCGCTGGGATATCTGGAGCTGAAATGTCGATGTTAGATAACGGTGTTAACGTAACCCCTGGAAGCGGAGTGGCTGCAGCCCAGGAGTACTGGAGAAATAACGAGCCGCCTGCGGGTTTATTGGTGAGATAGAAGAATTGGTGAGATAGAAGAAGGTGACGATGGAAAAAGTTGTTTTTTTAGATAGACAATCTCTAAACGCCAAGGTTAGGAAACCTTCTTTCGCGCACGACTGGGAGGAATTTGAGCAAACGCTTCCCGATCAGGTGGTGGCTAGGCTGTCTGGCGCGACAATTGCAATAACAAACAAGGTCCCAATTAGGAAAGAATCCTTAGAGCAGTTGCCCGCTCTCAAATTGATTGCCGTCGCAGCTACCGGTTACGATGTGATTGATTTAAGCGCGTGCAAGGAAAAAATGGTTTCAGTCGCAAATATACGGAATTATGCCGTTAACACAGTTCCGGAGCATACGTTTGCGCTAATACTCGCGCTAAAGAGAAATTTAGCCGCTTATCGTGACGATGTATTGGCTGGACGATGGCAGAATCATGATCAGTTTTGTTTTTTTGATCATCGGATAAGCGATTTGAGAGACAGAACGATTGGTATTTTTGGGGAAGGCGTTTTGGGTCAGGGGACCGCTAGAATTGCCAAAGGCTTTGGAATGAATGTTCTATTTGCCGACCATCCGCCACCGAAAGCCGATGGTGTTGAGTTCACTAATGCAGAAGAAGTCTTAAAAAAATCGGACATAATTTCATTGCATTGTCCTTTAACCGACTCCTCACGCAATTTTATTGGGATGGAGCAATTCAAAATTATGAAAAACGATGCTATTTTAATAAATACTGCGAGGGGCGGATTGGTGAACGAAGAGGACTTAGTCGTTGCCCTTATGGAAGGCATGATTGGAGGTGCTGGATTTGATGTTTTAACGAAAGAACCACCAAAGGAAGGTAACCCATTACTTGATTTGAAACTACCGAACTTTATTTTAACTCCTCATGTTGCCTGGGCCTCGGACGAGGCACAGCAATTTCTTGCTGATCAGTTGATCGATAATGTCGACCTGTTTATTCAAGGTAAACCACAACATTTGGTAGTCTAAAATGGCCAAGAAACTTTTGTATCAATTCGATACGGATGAGACGGCTAGTGTTTTTGACAGCGTGGTAGGCTATGATGGAGGGGCTGATCACGTTACAGGGATCGGCAGTGTAAATCCTCAAAATGTGCTTGCGATGGTTGATGGGTGCATTTACACAAGAGCACCTAAGGAAAAACAATGCACTGCTATTTTTGTGGGTGGTAGTTCTCTAAGGGAAGGACAAGCAGTTTTTGATGCCGTCCAGAAGCGCTTTTTTTCCAACTTCCGAGTTTCTGTTATGTTTGATTCAAATGGTTCGAATACCACGGCAGCAGCAGCTGTAGCTAATATTGTTAGTGCTTGTGATGTATCTGGAAAAAAGGCAGTAATTCTCGGCGGTACCGGGCCAGTTGGACAACGAGCTGCGGCACTTTTATCATCAGAAACAGCAGATGTTTTTATCACTTCTAGAAACTTTCAGAAGGCCGAGCAAATTGCGACTGAAATAAATGATAGATTCAAAACGAGCGTTAAAGCGTTGCCTGGAGAAACTATAGAGGAACGGAAAGAATCCATTTCTGGGGCATCAATCGTTATGGCTACCGGTGCCAGTGGAGTCGTTTTGTTAAATGAAAAAGATTGGGTACAAAGTAAGTCTGTAGAAGTTGTTTGTGATGCTAACGCAATGCCCCCTCTGGGCATTGAGGGGGTTGAGCTCAACGATAAGGCGAAGGAAAGACACGGCAAAAAAGCTTTCGGAGCGATAGGTTTTGGTGGTCTAAAAATTAGCGTTCATAGGGAATGTGTATCTCGATTGTTTCGTTCAAATGATGGGATTTTCGATGCAGAAGAGATATACAGAATAGCAAAAGAGATGTTATGAATGGTTGAAAAATCAGTTTCTATTTTCTTAGATGAACTCAGTTCCTCCTCAGCTACGCCTGGTGGAGGTAGCGCTGCGGCTTTAATGGGAGCAATGGGAGCTGCTTTAGTCAGTATGGTTGGAAACCTTACCAAAGGAAAAAAAAAATACGAGAGTGTCGAAAAAGAGGTTTTGAGTGTCCTTAGTAATTCGGAACAGCTGAGAACCGAGCTCTACCGAGCTATTAAAAAAGATGTTGAGGCTTTTGATAGTGTTATGGAAGCCTATGGTCTACCGAAAAACAACGATGCTCAAAAGCTTGAGAGAAGCTTAAAGATACAAGACGCATTAAAAGTTGCTATGGATGCTCCACTTGAATGTGCAACGTTGGCAAGTAAAGTTATCCCCTTGTGCAGAAAAATCGCAGAAATAGGTAATGTAAATATTATATCGGATGCCGGCGTAGCGGTTTTGGCTGCTAGAGCAGCATTTAAAAGCGCAGAGTTGAACGTTTATGTGAACGCTTCTGGACTTAAAGATAAGGTTTTTGCTGACAAAAAAATCGAAGAAATTCGTGAGTTATCGAAGATAGTTGAAAGAGAGGAGCGCGAAACCTTTAATTATGTAGCGAAAGTTATTCTTAAATCGTAATTTAATTGTTGGGGGAATTGGTCAATGGCAAGTGATATAGAGATTGCGCAAAAAGCTAAGGTGGAAAAAATTACGAGAATCGCCTCGAAGATCGATATTTCGGAAAATTTTTTAGTGCCCTATGGTCACGATAAAGCCAAGATTTCTCTAGAATTTTTGAATACTTTACAGGACAAGCCAGAAGGGAATCTTATTTTGGTATCTGCTATTAGCCCAACGCCAGCAGGGGAAGGAAAAACAACTACTACTGTTGGATTGGGTGATGGTCTCAATAGAATAGGAAAAAAAACATTAATTTGTTTAAGAGAGCCTTCTTTGGGACCGGTTTTTGGTGTGAAAGGGGGAGCCGCAGGCGGTGGGTATGCTCAGATCGTGCCAATGGAGGATATCAACCTTCACTTCACTGGTGATTTTTCCGCTATTGCGTTGGCCAATAATCTTTTGGCAGCGATGATAGATAATCACATTCACCACGGGAATAGTTTACAAATCGATTCTAGAAGGGTTACATGGAAAAGAGTCGTAGATATGAATGATCGGGCATTGCGGGAGGTTGCGGTTGGCCTAGGTGGGCCAGGTAACGGATATAGCAGGCAGGACGGATTTGATATCGTGGTTGCATCAGAGGTGATGGCCATTTTCTGCCTCGCGGAATCGGTCGACGATTTGAAAAGTAGGTTGGGCCAAATTGTAATTGGTTCAACCCGGGACGGAAAGTTAATTACTGCAAAAGACTTGAATGCTCACGGGGCGATGACAGTTTTACTTAAGGATGCTTTACAGCCGAATCTCGTGCAAACCCTTGAAAATAACCCAGCCTTCGTTCACGGTGGCCCTTTTGCGAATATAGCGCACGGGTGTAATTCAGTTATTGCGACCAAAAGTGCTCTGCGCTTGGCTGATTATGTCGTAACCGAAGCCGGGTTCGGAGCCGATCTTGGCGCAGAAAAGTTTGTAGATATTAAATGTCGTAAAACTGGACTGAAACCTAAAGCGGCGGTTATTGTGGCGACCGTGAGAGCGTTAAAATATCATGGTGGAGTCGATGTTAAGGAATTAAACTCAGAAAACTGCGAGGCGTTAGAAAAGGGTCTCGTTAACCTGGAGAGACACGTTTATAACGTTAGAGAAAACTATGGACTACCTTGCGTAGTCTCGATAAACAAATTTACTTTTGACACGGAAAAAGAAATTGAGCTGATAGAAAATCGAATGAAAAAACTAGGTGTTTCAGTGGTTTTAGCTGAACATTGGGCGAAGGGAGGAGAAGGCGCAGAAAAGTTAGCTGAAGAGGTAGTTAAGCTGGTGGAGTTGGGTTCTGGTCCCAAATTTGTCTATGACGATATTGATAGTTTATGGGAAAAAGTCACAAAAGTTGCAACTAAGATTTATGGTGCCTCTAATGTAACAGCCTCGGCAAAGGTTAAACAGCAGCTTTCTGACTGGGAGGCTGCGGGCTTCGGAAAATATCCAATCTGTGTTGCCAAGACTCAATCCTCTTTCTCTACGGATGCGTCTGTTAGGGGGGCTCCATCCGGTCATACTGTGAACGTTCGTGAGGTTCGCTTAGCAGCCGGCGCGGAATTTATTGTAATGGTTTGTGGAGATATAATGACAATGCCCGGTCTACCTAAGGTGCCTAGTGCAGAGAAAATCGATGTTGATGGAGATGGAAAAGTAGTTGGTTTATTTTAAAGACGAATTAAGGTTTTATTCCGGTTATTCGCATATCTCTTGGTTCTTTGAGTTTGAACTGTGCAGGTTCTTGTTTCAATTCTGTCAGCCCACAGGTGTGCAATATGGCGGCCAAACTTTTTGGAGTGTAGCCCCACCTATGTACCATGAGGGGGTCACGCCACCTAGGGTCCCCGTAGAACACCCACATTGTTTTTTGTCCTTTTTGATTAGGGGAAGCTCCGGCCTCGGGATTTTTTAAAAACTCCTCGCACGCTGAAATTAAATTGGGACATTCAAGGATGAGCTTTCCTTTCGGTTTTAGCACTCGAACCCACTCGGCAATGATTTCTTCAACCTCCCACCTCCAGAAATGTTCAACAACATGCACCGAAAGAATTTCGTCAGCATAGTTTGATTCGAAAACTGATAAATTTCGAAGATCACAATTTACATCAGGCTTAACTCCACTGCGCTCTTCAACGAGGTCTACGTTTATGTACCCTTCAAGCAACTTGTCGCCGCAACCGAGATTTAGTTTCACTTCTTTCATTGATAATTATTGATTTATTGGTGGCCAAGGGCGGAATCGAACCACCGACACAAGGATTTTCAGTCCTCTGCTCTACCGACTGAGCTACTTGGCCTGATAGACATAGTATACGTGAATAAATTTAGTAGTTGGATTAAAGGTGGGATTTGTTAATAAAAAAGTGATTTCATATAAAACTAAAGGTTATTGAAAAAAATAAATCGGGCCGAAGCTCAACGTTATTCTTAAGATGTTGGTCAACTATCTCGAACCCAGCTGTAAAAAAAATCCTATATCGTCTGTCTTAGTAACTCTTTCCTTCGAGATTATGTTGGGACGTCTTTTTGTATAATCGTCTTTATCGCTTCCGATGCTGCCAATAATCCCATAGTCGCAGTAAGTGTCACGATGGACCCGTAGCCATGGCAAGAAATGCGCGAATTAAAATCTCTACTCCTATTGCCTACCTCTGGTGATGTGATGCAGCTAATATTCATCACCTTGCATCTGGGAAATTCATGGTGTCTTCTTAACGTGTACCGAACTTTTGATAGAAGCGCGTCATTTTTAGTTTCCCCAAGATCCATACAAACTAACTCATACGGATTTATTTTGCCCCCAGCTGCACCACAGAGGAGAAAAGTCTTTCTTTTGTCTATAAATCCACTGAGTTGCGCTGCTAAGCAAACTTTCGCTCTAACTGAATCGCATGCATCAATCCAATAGTCTACGCTTGATGAGCTCAGTATATCGTTGGCGTTAGCCTCACAGAATTCGTGTTCATATATGACTACTTCAACGCTGGGGTTAATTTGCCTCAGCATTTCCTCCATTGCGACGACTTTCGGTTTTCCTAAATTACTAAAGTTTGCATGACATTGTCGGTTTATGTTCGATTCAACAACAATGTCTGGATCAATCAGAGTGATTTTTTTTACGCCGCTTCTGACGAGAGCGCTAGCAGACCACGACCCAACCCCGCCTAAACCTATAACTCCCACCCACGAGTTAGTGAGCTTGATCGCATCTTGCTCTCCAACTAAATTGCCGACGTTACTACAGAAACGTGCTAACACTAATCTCCTTAGACTGTCAAAATTGAACAGCCGATAGTTCTTCTTTCTTCCAGCAGTTTGTGAAGTGTAATTACATCCTGCAAAGATTTTTTTTGGTAAATAGGAATTCTTATTTTATTCAATAGCACTAGCTGCAGGAGTTCCCCATAAGTTACTTCTAGCTCCTTTCTAGTAGCGATATATGACCACAGAGTTGGTCTCGTAATAAATAAATGCCCACTTAAAAGGCCGAGATCAAAAGCGGAAACTTTCCCAGATGCATTTCCATAAGACACCATTAAGCCATATTTTTTTAGGCTTTGAATGGACTGATAAAAAGTGCTTGCGCCAATAGAGTCGAAAACTACGTCAACACCTTCACCTTTTGTAATATTTCTTATTTCCTCAACAAAATTATCCCGAGCATAATTAATAACGGTCGATCCACCATAGTTTTTGGCTAATTCTTTTTTTTCTTCGCTACTCACAGTCCCTATAATTTTAATATCCATCATCCTTGCCCACTGCATTGCTATTAAGCCAGTCCCACCCGCAGCAGCATGAAAAAGAATCTGATGAAATGGTTGTAGATTTGCTACGCGTTTGAACAAATAACTAACCGTCATTCCCTTCAATAGCATTGCCGCTGCTGTTTCGAATTCTAGTTCGGTGGGCAATTTGAGCAAAATTTCAGCAGGAACTAATCTAGCTGTGCTATATGAGCCAGGGGACGCTATTACATAACCAACTCGGTCCCCTTCTCTAACGTTAGTTACTCCCTTCCCTACGGCCTCAACAAAGCCGGCGGCTTCATGCCCGAGCTTGCCAGGTAAGCTTGCTTGCGGGTAAATGCCATTGCGATAGTATACATCTGTATAATTTACCCCTATTGCCTTATGACGAACCACTACCTCGCCTGGCCCTGGAGATTCTAAAGTGAAGGGTCTGAGTTTTATATTGTCTGGCGAACCAGTTTTGTCGATTTCGGCGCGAAGCTCCAACGTTGTCTCCTTTTTTACTAAATTTTCCAAAAATTTTATAACGGACAGATAATAAAGTAACCTATGTATTCTAAATTGTTTCGACATTTTTTGTAATTAAAGGGCGTAAATTTATGGCAGGTCACTCAAAATGGGCAAATATACAGCATCGGAAAAGTCGTCAAGATGAGAGAAAAGGAAAAGCTTTCGGAAAGCTGATAAAGGAAATAACGATAGCCGCCAAATTAGGTGGGGAAGATATTACAACGAATCCAAGGTTAAGGCTCGCGGTGGAAAAGGCTAAGGAGGCTAATTTACCTAAAGACAAAGTCAAGGACGCAATTAACAGAGGGTGCGGGCTGTTACAGGGGGTGACTTATGAAGAAATACGATACGAGGGATATGGCGCTGGTGGAGTAGCATTTTTGATAGATTGTTTGACAGACAACCGTTCCCGAACAGTTGCGGAAATTAGGCATGCTTTTACTAAGAACAAGGGTAATCTTGGAACAGAAGGATCGGTTGCATACTTGTTTGATCATTGCTGTCAGTTTTTCTTAAATGAATCGAAGGAAAAGGAAGAGGACCTGTTGGAACTTCTCATTGATAAGGGCGTTTCTGAAGTAGTTCCTCTGCAAGACAAAGGTATTGAACTTATTGGGGATGCAGATGCGTATGCAGAAATTAAGGAGAGTCTTTTGATTAATGGCTACAACATCGAGTTTGCTGAAGTTATTATGTTAGCCAAATCGGAAATTACGGTTTCAGATGATGATTCGTTAAAGATTCGAAAACTTAAGAATGCCTTAGAATCATTAGACGACGTTCAAAATGTTTTTACAAACGCTGAGATATAGTTAGGAGGATAAGTTGAGGGTATTAGTAGTTGGGTCAGGGGGCAGAGAACATGCTATCGCGTGGAAGATATCCCATTCTAAAACCGTATCTAAAGTTTTCGTGTTTCCAGGAAACGGCGGGATTGATTTAGAAAGTCGATTGACTAGAATTCCATCTTTCGAACCTGTTTCAAAAGAGCACATAGGGAAACTCGTTCAAGAAAACAAAATAGACTTAACGATTATTGGCCCAGAACTATTTCTGGTAGATGGCCTAGTGGATTATCTCCAGGAGAAAGGTTTTCCAGTTGTAGGACCGACAAAACAGGTCGCAGCATTGGAAGGTTCTAAGATATTTTCAAAAAGGTTCATGCGGGACAATGGAATAGAGACTGCTGATTTTGAAGTTTTTGACAATTATGAAAAAGCCGTTGACTACTTGAAAGCTGGTCGATTTCCTATTGTCATAAAAGCTGACGGATTGGCTGGAGGTAAAGGTGTTTTTGTAGCAAAGAACCAAAGAGATGCTCTTAAGGCATTACAGTTCCTAATGAAAGAAAAAAAATTGGGAAATGCCGGCATGAGAGTTGTTATCGAGGAGTTTATGCCA
>MDTD01024456.1_pt1 | contig 14930 bp, 22 predicted proteins | sample 811221 | NCBI WGS metagenome assembly MDTD01 (sample SAMN05326646, study PRJNA326480) | marine metagenome | isolation source: seawater | place: Pacific Ocean: South West | collected 2011
ACAGTCGCAGTTGTAAATACCACACTCAGCACATCCCAACGGGTCGCACTCTGCACATATCCATTCGCCCTTGTAAGTGAAATGACACTTAGGACTGCCCTGATGTGAAAGCAGATAACGACGACATTCATCACACCGATAGTATTCGTAAGCATTCATTCAATCATCCTCCTCAAGAATATTGCGTAATTCCTGCTCAAAGGTAGGCTTTTTGGCTCTTTCTATTTCTTCTCTAACAATCTTACGAATATCGTTGTAAATAGTTTCCATCAGCATCATACATAGCAATGTAATATCAGTTTCCTTCATTTCGCTTAACCTTCCTTTCGCAAATTCCTTACTATCGAATGTAGTATTTAGTTATTTTCCTAAAACCTATGATTTTCGTAAAAGGTATGATTTAGGAATATGGAACTAAGACCATACTATTCAGGGTGCATTCTTTCTGGCTATTACAGAAAGAAGATTCTAGAACCTATGCAGGATTGGCTGGCGTACTATTGGCTCCTCATACCAAAGAAACGGCTCTTTTTGTCAAAAACACCCCTCATACCCCCTACTTGGAGGGTAAAATCAGAAAAACTGCGAAAAACGGCCTCTAGGGCGCGAGGAGCGCCTTCGTGGGTAATTACACCATTAGGGTCCAGTAACTCCACACAGGGCTATTCTAGGCGTGTCCCTTAGTTTTAATAGGGATATTTTCCCTATCTAACCTTAACACAAAGACCCCTTTGTTTATTTCCTACTTGTGTTAAGCACATATCATGGCAAAGGTATGGCCGAAACTCGCTGTCGGATATGGTAGGGTTTCCACAAAGAAGCAAGAAGAAGGATTAGATACTCAAGTTTTCGGAATTACTAGGTTTTGCGAAACGCATGGAATTGACTTAGTTGCTCCTCCATTTGATAAAGAGGGGTTTTCGGAAATCCACGGTATTCCGAAAAGAGAATTTGACAAGGCACTGGAATATCCTACGATGTGGTGCGACTTTGGTGTTTCAGGGTCTAGCCTTGAACGACCTATGTTCAAAGCCCTACTTGCATACCTAAAGGATAATGACCATGTCAAAGATGTAATCTTCTATGACCCTAGTCGTCTAAGCCGTAATCTTGTTGATGCTATCAATTTCGTCGAAGAGCATATCCGTGGACCATTGGGTATTAATGTCCACTTTGTTACTATGCCCGACCTTGATTTGGACGACCCAACACAAGAAGCAATGTTCAGGATGAAGTCTATGATGGATGATATGGAACGCAAGCAGGTAATCATCAAAGTAAAGACTGCTATGGAACGACTACAAGAACAAGACCATGAATGGGTAGGCCGTACGCCCTATGGTCTATATGCAGGTCGTAAAGACGATGACGGGGAGAAAGGGAAGTTACATTACCACCAACAAGAACTAGAAGTAGTACTAGAAGTACTACGAGAATATGACAGAAATCCTTCGTATTCTGGTGTTGCTACTTATCTTAATGCTCGTGGTTATACTACTAGGTCTGGGGGTAAATGGTATCCTCAACAAGTGAAGCGTATAGTAACACATGCTGTATATGAAGACAAACTAGAAGGAGATGTCATGTTAAAGTACTTCCCGAAAGATATGCAATGGAGCGAACAATCATGATGAGTCATGAAGACTGCGGACTAGTTTTAGTTATATGGGGTAGTTTCCTAATCTTTTGTAGATGGGTATTGAAAGGTGGAGATGATGATAAATGGACTTGAAAGATATGCTTGGTGAATTTGCTAAAGGCACAAAGAAAGGCGCTAAGAAAGTTACAGGGCCCTTCAAGCCGGAAGTTACGTTAAATGTACAATTCAATGATGATATGCGAGAAGATATCAAAGATATTATACAGAAACTTGATTCCATGACAAAGACACGGATAAAAGAATTTACGGATACTCTAAAACCAACAATTGACGAATCTGTCAACAAGATGGAATATAGGTGGAAAGTTACTCAATATTTGCTAGTCGTAGGTTTCATAGCCAACGGCATTTTCATGCTATTATAGAATTAATGGGCCGGCATGCGAGGTGAATAGGAGAAAGAAGGCCTAACCCGGAGTCGCACACCAGCCCGGATTACTCCCCGGGTAATCTGTTACACCAGAACTTGTTTATGAATTACTCGCTATTGCAACTTTCTAGAAGTACCGTCTGGGAATTTTATCCATACGTTATTATCCCTCGCAAAATTGTTCACGTTTGGTCCATAATAATGTTGAATAGACATTTTACCACTGCCCCCGTACTTGTCTGTTACTTTGACCTCTTGGTGGGCCATACTCAAACGTAGTTTGCGTCCATCGGCAAAGGTAAATTCCAAAATAGCGGCAGTTGTGTTCCCCAATTTACCTCGTCCATCTCTTACCTGATATACTCCTCCTGAAATCAGTGATTCTTTGTCTTTGTCGCGCCTGTTCCTTGCGTTAAAATCGAAGTGTGGCTGGTTAGGATTATTCACATGCGCCCAAACTTTCAGTCTTTTAGAAGTGTTACTAGGTATGTTCATTCCAACGCTTGAAATTTTCATATTACGTGGTACATAAGTTGCATTCCATACTGTGTGTCCCTTAAGTGTGTACGTCATATCATAACCGTCGGGGTTGGTCAACAAACTGTTGATGAGATTTATGTCTTGTTCATTAACACGTCCAAGGTCCACAGTCAAAGACATCATCTTTATTGGATTGATACCCGCTTCTATTGCGGCTTTCCTTGCGGCTTCTGCGCGTTCTTTCTCAGCCTTTTCTCTTGCTCGTCTTGCTAGTTCGTCATCGATTGCTTTCTGAGCAGACGGAGATATTAGTGGCTTGCGCATATTGTCATATCCTTTTGGCGCAATTGTGTCCATACTATATGTTGGTACACTAGTTGGTACAGCGGTTGGCATAGTAGTTGTTGGTACTACAATCTTAGGTTTACTTGGCTTTTTATCAAGGTTTTTTGCTATTAGATATGTTGCTACTGCAACTACTGGAAGTCCTACTGTAACGCCAAGTATCTTGACTGACATGGTTGGACCACGGTGTTACCCGTTATGAAATTATTGACTATGGCGGCCCTGCGGGGATTTGAACCCCGGTTATTGGCTCCGCAAGCCAAAGTGATATCCAAACTACACTACAAGGCCAAACTGTCCTCTGTTCAGGTAGACCATAAAGAATATTCATCAAGAATTGTCAATTTTTTCGTATATGCCATTCAGTATTTGACCCAACACTTGAACCGCAGGAGCATCGGTTCCTTCTTTTGTGATTATTCTTGCAAGGCATCTAGCAAATGTCATTGCCATATCATCCATTTCAGTCACATCATTATATTTTGCTATTGTTTCTGTTATCGCGTCTATGCCGCTTTGTTCCAACATATTTACTGGTATGTAAGGTCTAGAAGATAAAGTTACCCGTGGTATCTAATACAACTATCAATAATTAGGTGGAGTGAGGGGGAGAAATGCTTTGGACAGAAAAAAGGAGGTGTCCACGAGTAACCGAACCAACTCGTACCCCTTGTAATACGTTGCTAACCCTCACCCCGTGCTACGATTACTTGGGGTATCTTGCCAACGAGGCACTAGTTATCAATGTAGCGCTAATGAATTAGTTGTATTATACGCCTTGATAGTACTGTATGAATATAGTGTGTACTCCTGCGTTAATCGTATGCGAGCCGCTTGAGTTGTTGAATGTAATATCTTGAGCCCCAGATAGTTTGACAAGGTCATTCTCAAACGATACGCCGACAGTATGAAATGGAGCCCCATTGTTACTGCTTACAATAGTTGTACTTCCTATTTTCAATGCAATAGAAATCGGACCCCCAGAAGTACCGGAGGCAACCGTAGTATCTATATGTGTACCAATGACGAATGCGTTATCAGGCAGTGAACCTAGTGTAACTGCACCGTTTGGCGCTATATTTCCTTGTACTGCGTTATCGTAACTAAATTTCTGAATCCTGAGAATACTCGCTCCTGCGTCCACTCTCGCCATATCATTCCCTCAATCTGCGCGTTCAAAATAAGGTTCCATGAATCGTGCAAGTTCAAACATTGCGATTTTCTTCTTGCCCTTGCATACCTCTTTCAAGATTGGGTCATCGCCCACGAATAGAACTTGTCCACCTTTTGCGGTTCCGGTCCTGCCATCCTTTTTCTTGTACTTGGCCGTATCGCCTTCAACACCTTGAAGATTCATCTTGCCGATGTGAGCCCATACCTTTTGTTGGATTTGGCCTCGTTTGAGTTTTTTATTTCCAATTCCTTTTATTTCATTCAAGGGTTCGTCTACGTAATACTTGATGTCAGTTGCGCGCACCATATGATGTCCTCCGTATACCTAGGTCATAAACTAGCCGTTGATTCTGCCGAAAGCGGCGAGTGGGTCAACGGTACCCGCGGCTCTTCCCGGCGCTCGTCCTCTGCGAGCATACCTTCTCCTGTATAGAACATACAGTCCAAAGACTGCGGCCGCGCCCAATCCGAAGCCAGCGGTGGTATATCCAAACCGTGCGCCCATAGTAGTGCGGTTTCGTAATGCAAATCCTTTGGCGTCAATTTCTCTTGCTAGCCTGTCTAATTTTTGACGAGCAGTATTCAATTTGTAATACAATTGTTCTGCTTCAGCATATAATTCTTTAGGAACTGGTTGGTTTGCATTTTCAAGTGCTATAATATCTGCATTTATGTCAAGTAATTCTTTTTCTAATAATGCGGCCTCAGATGAAGTATTGTCTATCTCTGTCATTAGAGCAAAGTAATTTGCTTGATATTGTGGGCTTGGTTCCGGTCGTGCTAGCGTTTCAACCGTTTGACCGTTCCTTTGCCTAAATGCTGGGTCATTACCCGGGTTTGAATCGGCACTACTGGCGTTTGGCCATTTACTACCTAGTCCTTGTAATGTTGCTATCTCGACTTTGTTTGCTCTTTCGTTGCTATCAATTGCATAGGTTGGAACTGGTTGTGTATTTCCTAGACGTGCCGCCGACATTGCTCGTTTCTTGCGAGCAATACGCATGGTTTTTTCCATATCAGTTGGCTCTCGGCTATCAGGTAACTGCCTATATTCACTTGATGATGGAGCCATTGGACGCATTGTAATCACTTCTTAAATCCCTTTATTGTTGCATATGTTGTTGCTATTAGAGTCAAACCAAGGTGAATACCTATGACTATTTTTGCGGTCCCGAAAATTTTACCCTCTTTTTGCAGGAGCCTTGAAAATGATATCGGGCTTTTATTTACCATAAACATACCCGCGGCTAATGTATGTGCTGGGTGTTGTAGTGCTTTAGCGTACTTGTTTAGTATACCAATCCCTTGAATCATAGTAGGAACTACATTAGCATGGCCAAAGTTTGAACGTGGCGGTGCTTGTTGTGGATTTACTCTTCGGGCTCTTACTGTCGTTTCTCGGTTGATATCGCCAATTGACTTGACGACTACTTGTCCTCTTTGTTGTGGGGCTACCATGTCAATCACCTGTATGCTTGGCCATAAGCAACTAATATTGCTACACCTGTTGCCATTGCGGCTGTTCTTACGTATTTCTCGGGCTTTCTAATAATCTTCTTTGCTTGTCTGACTACTGGTCTATAACCGGGTGCGCCGGATGCTACATAGATTAAACCTACACCAATCAGTACGGGAAGGTTTGCAGACTGGAATGCCGGTATGATTCCAAAATCACTAGCACGCAAATCTGTATAGTCAATAAAGTTCAAGTTGCGTTCAAGATGTGGCTGAGGAGGATATCCAGATTTTCCCGGGTCAGGAACAATGGGCATTCCTACATCGTCTGGATAAAATTCATTAACGATGTTACCTAATCCAAACTTGTTAGCAGAATTACTGAATGCTTTACCCAATGAGGGGTGATAAGGTGGCATACTTCCATTAAGATTACGACTCATTTTACGTCGCATTACGACCGATTGGTTTTGAGAAGAAGTGTTGTTCATGGTAATCAATTCCTTAGAGCGAGCATGCCTACCACAGCGGCAACCATACTGGCCTTTGGTAGTCCGATGCCGTTATTGGTTTCAAAGCCTTCGGCTGTACTAATACTACCGAATCCATTCAGATTATTCTCAACAAATTGGATACGGGGCTTTTCTGATAGTCTTTTTCCATACATTTTTCCGGATAATCCTCGGGCTTGAAGCGGTAATCTTCGTGAAACATTGGTTGACCATACATTATTCAATTGAGTTAGATTTCCTTTCTCGCCCGGTACTTTCATTCCTAATGAATATACGTGGTATGGATGACATGGCCTAATTGCTTTTTTGTGTTTATTGAAGAAGTCTGAATCGCCCTTATCTTCTGCCGGTAAATCTGTAACTAAAGTGGCTCCAACCGAAGTGGGTTTCCATGGCTTTCCAGTTTTATCGATGATTTTGTATGGAGTCATGTCTGGAACTTTCATTTCAGGCATTAATCCATATTGTTCAATAAATTGTTTCATTACCATACCGACATCGTCGATATTATTAATTGGAACCTTCATTGCAAGCCTTGACTGGACTCCGGCCATAACTGGGGACAGTAAACGGTGTGCATCTGCCGCTTGTTTTTTAGTAAATCCTCCATATACTCCATATGTTGATTCAACTTCTGGTATTGCTGTTGGACCTGTTAGTGAACCTGTTTGAATCCATAGTGAAGAGTTTAGCATTCCAAATGCGCACATTGCTACATTCTTCGCATGCCTAAATGCTTTCATGTGGAACCTTCTTTCCTCTGGATGTGCTTTTTCTAACATTCTTGCCGCGTTAAGCATATACTTCTGTATCTCTTTGATAGCATTCTTCATGAATATCTCAGCGGATTGGTCAACAATATACACTTCTGCAATACTTGTTTGATGAGAATTGGTAGGGACTGGTTTTCCATCAAGCAAAGAGCGTACAATCGCTGATGAACGCTTAGGTATTTTACCGGGTGATGAACTACCCTTTACTTCACTTTTGAGTCGAGAAACTTGTAACATACGTAGTTGTTCACTATTCAATGAACCGGCTACATGGTTAGGACTAAACACTTGCCATTTTTTATCACGGAATAGCGTTGTATCGGGCCAAGCCCATGTTGAACGAATAACAACGGCAAATCTTTGGCTTGTACGGAAATCACTTGGGGCTACTTCCCAGTCTTTCTTGAAATTAGTTGTTCCACTAGCCCCTAGTTGTTTTGCAAGTTCTGGGTGAAGGTTAGGGTTTTCTCCTTCTGTAATTGACATTACATGAGGATAATACTTACGAGCATATAGTATAGCATCACTAGCGCTACCCTTAACCCGCACTACTGGTATACCCGGAGCAAGCGCACCCCCTGTAAGTGGATTAACGGGGACAAGATAACAGACAGAAAACTCCGATTCTTGTAATGCTTGTAATCTATATGATGCATTTATCTTCCAATAATTACTAGTTGGTACATTCCTACCGTATGCTTTAGCGTAAAAGAATACTAGCGGTTGTAAGAAGGCCCCCTCATGAATATTTGGTCTTGCTAGTGATTGAATAGTTACCTGAGAACGGTTTTTTGGTATTACTCTGCCTGCTGTTGCATCCGGTAGTGTTCCTGTTAGTAAATACAGATTATGGTCTAATGCGGCTACCCCCATAGGGTGTTTGTTTAAATTATAATCAAGAGTCTTATCTGATGGCTTTACTTTCATGAATGAACCAAATTCTTTCCAGTATTTACCACCAGAATATGATTTCAATAATTCAATTTTATCTTGGTCTGGTTGCAATGGAGGATTTTTTTCTAAATATTGCATATACGGACTAAACCAATTTTTATCCCTAAGCCCATATTTATTATGCCAAGCGATTGCTCTTGGGATAGCGCTAGACATTCTAGTATCCATTACCCATGCTACGGGGTTATGTGACGATGCCCCCATATCTAATGGGTGCTTCATAATCGCGCGTAGGCTTTCAAACTGACCGGGGATAGGTACGTCGCCGGAAAATATAGATTTGAAATTGTGTCGAAGTAATCGTGCTTCAGATTGCTTTACCTTTCTTTCTTGGGTATGTAAGGTCAATATTGCTTCTAATATTCCTTGGCAAGTACCTGCGGGAATATCTGCTTTCTTTGATAGTAGTGCTACGGCTTTTCTGAATCTTGGTGAACCTATGGAATCTGTCGACATTAGGCCTGTCTCGCGAAGTACACCAGAAGTTATATCTCCTCCAAAGCGGCCACGCAATTTTTGGATATACGGTGCATATGTTTGAGTAAAAATACTTCTTACCGATTCCATGTTCCTACGGGCGGTTGCAGATGCAAGTAATTCTGCTTGCCAAAGGCTTTGATTCGGTGAAGGATTTACCTTTGGTGCAGTAAGTGGGTCGTATCCTTTTGGTGGATATGACTCGGCCATTTTAGTTCACCCTCATTGGGGTGGACTCTGTCCTGCCATATAGGTGTTCTGTTGCGGATACCCCTGCTGTGGATACTGCTGAGGATATCCTTGTTGCTGATATTGTGCCTGTTGTGGTACTAACATCTGCGTTGCAATATTTTGTGCAGCACTTCCTCCAACTGCTCCTGCGCCAACAATACCGCCTAGTCGTAGCATATTGCTGAATATACCCGGTCGCTGAGGTGGTTGGGTGAATTGTTGTTGCCACTGTTGCTGTTGTTGCTGTGCTTGGATTTGACGTTGTTGTTCTTCATGTTGCATTCGCTGTTCCATACTCATTGCTTGGAATTGAGCGTTTTGTACAATCTGCATAGCGCGAGCATCATCTGCGGCAATATCCATTTGCATTTGTTGCAATGGTACCATATTAGCAATCACCATGTCTATATTTTCTTGTGTAATGGTTGAATATCCAAGTTCAGCCGCTTTAGCCGCATCGACATAATCTCCTTTGAATGCCTCGCCATTGAAGAATTCAAATATAGTTTTCTTCATGATGGTTTCTATTAATTCCGCAAGTCCAGCAAGTAGTGAAGGCTGTCCTTTATCGTTAGTGTAGGACAATAAGAATAGTGCCACTTCATTAGGGTGGCTGGCAAGTAATTGATAGAAAGCCCCAATTTGTTGTTCATTACCGAATGTTCCTCCATTCAATTTATGTTGTACTGCTCCAAGTGCTTGGTCTGCTAACCCCGTTTGTTGTGCAACTGAGGCTACTTCACCAAATACTGATGACAGTGTGTTTGCGGCTCCACCTGTTCCGGCGGGTGTTAGGCTATTATTTCCAAATCTATTGCTCATTTGTTTCCTCTCCTGTTGTTTCTATTACGTATGTTGAGTCCAGTGCATTCCCTCTTATTGCCGTTGTTTTTAGTATTCTGTTGTCAAATACTATGGTTGTGATATCATTTTCTCCGGTTTCTGGATTCTTGTAATGTAATACCGAAATCCCCGGGTCACGCATCGCCTCCTCAAACACCGGATTCCATTTAGATATAAGGGGATGTTGGTTGTCGGCGTTTTTCTTCTTTACTACTGGTACGAAAGCAATTCCTCTTTTCTTCATACGCTTGAAGAAACCAGAATCGTTTGATTCTTCTTGTTGTATCCATTCTGTTAGCAAATGATATAATTGCATGTGTTGTGGGCAATATGTCCCATATAGTTCGACTCCGCGGGATGGTAGTACTCCAGACCATGGCATAAATGGTGTTATCTTTCCAGATGTTTTATCAATAAAGTAAGTTTCCCATAGTTCACCATAATCTAAATGTCTACAATCACAACCATCTATTACACAAATATATGGTTGCTGTCTACTAGAATACTTAAATCGAGAGCGTCCAATAAATGGTATTAATCCTAGTCCGGGTATGGAAAACCAACTTTTTGTTGGCTTCAGTGCTTTGATGGCTCTTTTGATATTCTGCTTTCTTGCCTTGTCTGGGTCTGCATGTGTGCTGAAGTTAAACTCAACCACTGGCACTACGGCATTAAAGTCGGTTGCTCGGTTCTGCGGCATATTGCTCATTAATTCTAACATTCTTTGGTCACGGTAATTATCTGTCATCGGAATCCCATTCCTTTCATCAGTGCTTGTTGTACATTGAAATTTTTCGTTGCCGAAATTGCATCAATATGCACTGGAATTGCCATTTCTTGTAGTGCGAACAGATGATGACGAAAGGCATCAAATATAGGGTGGTTCGCAATCATCCCTGTATCAAACATTTCAAATGCTTCATCGTCTAGCCATTCATCGGCTTTATTTGCTAATAGTATCAGTCGTTCTGGGCGATACTTTCTTCTTGTAAATGATTTAATTAGTCCTAATCCTTTAGGCTTGGATTTTCGTTTTAGTGATTCTACTAAGTAACCTAGCGCAATTTGATTATCTGTATTATCTGGGTCTAGTAAATGTCTATGGTCAATAACTACAACAACTGTCTTTATTTTACGGATATACATATCTCTTAGCCACATATTTTGATATTGAGTATGACCTCCAATATCTCTTGATACTATGGTTTTCTTAAGTCCTCCTTCACTAATAATTCGTTTTGCGGACTCGGGAGGCATTCTGTATTTTTCACTTAGGAACATTTTCTTGTGATGTGTACGGTCGTTATCTTCCAGCGGTCGTATCATACCGGGAGTAGTCAATTGTTTATCTAAAGTAGTCTTACCAGACATACTTGGACCATACACTCCTATATCATGACGCACTAATTCTCTAACCTTATCGATTAGTGCAATTACTGTATGCGCGAATACGATTTCAGTCGAGCCTGCCAATCAAATCACCACGGTAAAGAGCCAATCTAAAATACCGTTGTAATCCGTCCATTCAGCAATACAATAATCTATTGTTGCTGTACAACCCATTCCAGTTATAGTAGCAATACTCCCGTAAAAGTATGCTTTTAATTTTAGATAACGCATCTGCCAAGTCTGACCTACGAATAAGGTTTCCATCAAACCTTCCTGTTGTTCGTCTTTTGAATCACGAAAGATTAGGTTAGACCCCGGAATCATAGACATTGTATCACCTGTGTTGCCAGCAGTACTCTTCGGCTGTCCTCCGTCTGCATTGGGCTCCTTTTACTGTCAATCCTTTACATCTTACTGTTGGTCGTGGACATATCCCTTGGCTCCCTGTGGTTGCAAGGCTTGTCCCGGAATCACTTGTTGTGCGGAAGTCGGTATAGCAGTTGGTGAAGATTGTCGTACTTGAGTGCTTTCTGTATTTGAGCCAAGGGAAGTAGATTGGCCCATCATCTGTTGTAATTTCTTGAACTGGACCAATAGGTCGTTTCCCTCTTCTGTTGTTATCACATCATCTTCCAGTGAATTCGTAAGCATCATTTGTAATTCATACATCTGTTGTCGTAGTGTGGCTTCTTGTTGTGCTTCTTCGACACTATATCTAATTCCTTGAATGCGCTTGCGATTCTTGAGTCGCATCTTGCGCATACGGCGACGATGAGATGAAGAATCTTCAAAGGCGGCTCTCCACATGAAATAAAATCCTGCTTGCACGAAGAATGCCGCAAGTGCATAGAACGTAGCAGATTCGTAAGGAGTACCAAACTGACTCCATTCCCACTTGGTGTATAATAGGATAGAAGCACCTAATACAACAGCATGAAATAGCATAGAACCTAAAAGATTCAATTCATTCTCGCGTAGTTGTTCTCGATATTCTGCTAATTCTGGGGCTTCATCGTCGGATGGCCCTGAATTCATTACCGCTTTCAATACGCGGTTGTTGTTCATTGGTATTGGCATATCAGGACCGAACTGCATCGCGAGCCACCTCAAGCATTCCTACAATTTCGATACGGTTAGATTTATCTGCTGTATGTAGCGTTAGTTCTCCGTTTGGTTGCACTACAACGGTTACGAACCGTAGTCCGGAATCGTGTAGTTTTCCTAACCCCATAACCAAATCTGGGTGTAGTCCTCCATTATCTGGTAGTACTGGGGCTTCTGTCTGTGTTTCTATTACTTCTTCTTCTGTCATATTTATTACTCCATAAATTCTGCTTCTTTTGCTTGAATGATATTATCAATACGTAAGATTTGTGATGCGGCTGTCGTAGCAGACTCTAATGCTACTGATACAACCTTCTTTGGTTCAACTACTGCGAGGTCGTCCATGCATACTCCTCCGTTGAACACATCTAGCGATGCGTGGGTAGTTCCCGATGCTATGGCGGCGCGTAGCGCAATAATTGAAGGTAGCGGTTGTAAGCCGCTATTTTGAGCAAGAGTGGCGGGAATTACTTCTAGTGCATTAGCAAATGCTTCAACTGCTAACTGTTCAAGACCGCCTACGCTGTTTGCAAACTGCTTTAGGTGCATGGCCATGTTAACATGAGTTGAACCTCCACCGTTAACGATTTCTTTCTGATTGTGTGCTAGCCAAGTAACGCCAATCGCATCATCAAGCGCACGCGCTACTTCACTTGCTACATGTTCAGTTGGACCAGTGATTAGTATTGAATATCCTACTGGATTAGAAACATCACTGAATTTCATAATTGGCTTGTCCCATGCAGGGTTACTAACTTCTTCAACCATGCCAGATGTACCAAGGTCTTCTTTTTCTAAGTCACCAAGGCTTGATACAATCATTGCGCCGGTAGTTTCTGCCACTTTCTCAAGTAACGAATTGTTTGTCCTACGGAATGCCATTATCCCATTGCGTGCGAAGAATTCCGATAGCACTGGGTCGATTTCTTTCATCGAGAACACTACGTTTGCGCCCTTATCAATAATATATTGTCCAATCTTGAGAATATCTTGTTTGCGTTTTTGTGCATAAAGGTCTGCGGCTTCTCCGTCGGAAAAATTGACATTTACTCCTGCGGTGTGCGGTGGTAGTGTCAAATCACAATCGAATAATGCAATGTGGCCTTCTTTTAGTGCCTTCGGCATACCGTGATTCATCAATTGTTTGTCAAGCATAAGCCCGGTAGTAGCGAGTGAATCTTCAACGCTTGCACCGGGGCGGACTAAGATATTAACATTTGATGGTCTTGTTGATTTTGCCGCTTGTACACATAAGGGTCCTAGGGTATCTTTGTATGCTTCTGCTTGCTTACCGGTCATTGCTACTTCCGCTACTTGGACCAACTGCTTATCATCACTAATTTCAACAGCAAGTTTGTCAAGATGCTTAAGTGCCTCTTTTAGTGCAATGTTGTATCCTCTTTCGATTAGTGTAGTATGTACTCCGCGTTGAATCAATCCTTCTGCCTGTTGTACCAATTCCCCTGTCAAGATAATTGCAGAAGTGGTTCCGTCATACGATTCACTTTCCTGTGTACGGGCTACTCCCACAATCAAAGAAGCCGTAGGATGTGTAAAGTTAGTTTCACGAAGAATAGTAGCGCCATCATTAGTAATAACAGTGCGGCCTGATGAATCAACCATCATTTTATCTCGGCCCAATGGTCCAAGAGTTGACTGAACGATGTTTGCCATCGCTCTTGCAACTTCAAAATTCACTTCTTCAGCGGTTCTCACCTTGTTTTGACTAGCATCTGTTATGTTTGCCATATGTTGTGGTCCTTACAAGTAGGACATAAAGTTGGCTAGATATCTTTGAAGTCATAATCTGGGTTTTGGGCATGGAAATCGGTATAGCACATGTCAATTATGTTTTTCTTATTATCTCCGCGAGTCAAATCGGGTTTCATTAGATATACTTCCTTACACACAGGAGCCATTTTATTTCTTCGAGAAGCCCTATCTGCATAGACTGAAATTGTGTAACGCATGTACCACCTGCGCTTTTCTTCCATGAACTTTAAGTGCGCTTCATCAACTTTGAGGTATGCCTTTTCTAAAACGATACCATGTTTGGTTGTGTATTTACCTTCCATTGCCATTTCATACCACCACTGAATACATGTTTAATTCAGGGTCCTCGTTCTCGACCACAAAATCTTTGAGGTGCTGGAGGAACCTTGTAGTTAGTAAATTTGGGCTCTTTCTTGCCCAGAACTTTCTTTTCGTAAGATATCCAGAGGTTTTATCGAAAGTATTTGCGCCGGTTGTGATGTTTTCTGGGCCAAGCATAAGTGCTGACCCAGAGATAACAACTTCTTGCATCGATGGTTCAAACGGCATAGTAGCACCGGTTGTAATACCAACAAACGGACCTTTGCCTCCAATCTGTATGTGCCCTGTTGATGTAAGAGTCACTGCACGATAAGAACGTCTTTCCCCTTCCTCGTTTTCATCTGCCCACGGAAACCATTCAACCAAACGGTCAGCCGTATGGTAAATTTCTGATTCATCGTAATTCACAAGTAATTCTTTGAAACCTAACGTATAGTTGTCGTCCATAACCCTTCGTCAGTATAGGTGGGTCTTAATTGATGCGGCTATCAAGAGTTAGCGAAATTGCGTAACGCGGTTATTTTTGTATTCTTACTGTTAGTCTTACTTTGGGTGTCTTGGGTCTTGTGGTTGTCTTTGGTATTTTTCTTTGATGTTCTATCATTAATTAAGGCATTCATGTCTGCCTTGCTATGTAGTTCTGTTATCATATCTTGAACATGAACTGCAATCGGATGACCTAATACTTTTTTTCCTATTGGATGGTTGTCGTAATTTATTTTTTTGTAATCTCTAACAATTAACTCAGTGTTTAATATGTCATGGTATAATATTTCCATCTGTTTATCGGTTAATTGTCCTGCTTTCTTAGTTTTGGCTTGGCTTTTGAAAAAATTCTCGCCTGCGTTTGTCAAAAATTTTATTTTAAAACTCATAATATCTCCTCATAATGCTCCCGGTAAACTTCCCCAGAATCCCATGGCGTCACAGTAGCCTGTGTATTTGTTAATCATGGCGGTTTTATAGTCTGAGTAGTTCATACTGTTGTCAGTACACCACGTATCAAACCACATCACATTCCAATGCGAGTTGGCGGGAGGAGTCCAAGTTTCTATGTCTGCTTTAATTAA
>MDTD01108555.1_pt1 | contig 14930 bp, 17 predicted proteins | sample 811221 | NCBI WGS metagenome assembly MDTD01 (sample SAMN05326646, study PRJNA326480) | marine metagenome | isolation source: seawater | place: Pacific Ocean: South West | collected 2011
TATTCGAATTATTTAAAAAGTTACAAAATTATGGTTCTTAAAGCTCTAAAAGGCATCTACTCAACAGATTTATCAATTGACTTAGGTACTGCAAATACACTTATTTTTGCTAAAGGAAAGGGAATTGTTTTAAATGAACCATCCGTAGTGGCTATAAAAAAATCTGAGGGTCACAGATCAGTGGTTGCGGTAGGCTCTGAAGCAAAAAGAATGCTTGGAAGAGTTCCTGGAAACATCGAAGCAATTAGACCACTTAAAGATGGAGTTATTGCGGATTTTCAAGTAACAGAAAAAATGCTTCAACATTTTATTCAAGTCGTTCATGGTGAAAATTTTTTTAAACCAAGCCCAAGAATATTGATCTGCGTGCCTTGTCAATCAACGCAAGTAGAGAGAAGGGCAATAAGAGAATCAGCCCTTCAAGCAGGTGCTAGAGAAGTGAGGCTCATAGAAGAGCCAATGGCAGCTGCAATTGGTGCAGGACTTCCAGTTGAAGATGCATCGGGCTCAATGGTGGTGGACATTGGTGGAGGCACTACTGAAATAGCCATTCTTGCCCTCAATGGTGTTGTTTTTTCCAGCTCTTTAAAAACAGGAGGAGATAGATTCAATGAAGCTATTGTTTCTTATATTAGACGAAAATATGGAGTATTGGTTGGCGAATCTACCGCAGAAAGAATAAAAGAAACTGTTGGATGCGCAACTCCTGAAAGTGAAGATAAATCGATGGAAATTAGAGGAAGAAATTTAGCTGAAGGTGTTCCAAATACAATTAATTTTTCAAGCCTAGAAGCTTATGAAGCAATATCGGGACCTTTATCTTCAATCCTTCAATCTATAAGAAATGCCTTAGAACAATCTCCGCCGGAATTGAGTGCAGATATATCTGAAAGAGGAATAGTTCTGACAGGAGGAGGCGCTTTGCTCACAGACTTAGATATAATGATATCCGAACAAACCGGAATTCCAGTAATTGTTGCCGATGATCCTTTGACATGTGTAGTAAAAGGTGGAGGAATTGCTTTAGACATAATTGATAAATTTGATGTAGACCTCCTATCCACAGAGTAATTTTATGTTCGGCGGTGAACACAAACAAACTGATATTGCGCAATCAGCTATATTCACTACTGGGTCAATGCGCGCAAGTCGTCTATATCCAGCTATTCTTTTTACTCTTCTAATAATGTACGGTGATTATTCTTTTGAGCTAAGCACTAAAATTAGAATCGTTTCGTCATATATTTTTTCTCCTTTCACTCAAATTGAATACCTTGCTAAAGATACCGTAAATTCTTTTAGTTCTTATTTTTCATCACAAAAAAAGCTTTCTGAAGAAATTAATATGTTAAGAAATCTGGTAAGAGATTTAGAAAATCAAAATCTCGTTCTTAAAAATACGAAAACTTCTTTAAATGAGCTTGAGCAGCTCTTTGACCTAAGTAAGAGTTTTCAGGAAAAAGAAATTTTTTTTGGAAAGATCATAGATTTCAAAAAATTTCCAAAAGAATTTATTTCAGTTGAAATTAGAACAAATAATATTACAAAAGATATGATTGCTTTCAATGCTTTTGGGCTAATTGGAGTTATAGACGAATTACTTAGTAACTCAATAAAAATAATACCTCTTCACGATGCATCATTAAAAGTTCCAGCAAAGAACTCTAGGACTTTAGAAAATGTAATTTTAGTAGGAACAGGTGAGCCTAGAAGATTTCAAATTGAAGAATTTAAAAAAAATGGGGATATTCAAAAAGGAGATGAAATCGTTTCCTCTGGACTGGGAGGTAGATTTCCAGAAGGTTTTTCGCTAGGAAGGGTATCCGAGATTGAGGAAAATGATCAATCAAATTTTTTATCTATTACAGTTGAAAATACCTTTGACTTTAGTTTCGGTTCTAAAGTTCTTTTTACTAAGCCATGAATAGTCTTGACGATAAAAAACCTTCTATTTTTACTTTTTATTTTTTCGTAGGACTAACTTTAATCATCGCCTCAATAGTTGAGATTTTATTAAACGACTTCCTATTATCTAGATTAACTTTGCCTTTAACTTTGATGACTCTAATTTATTGGAATGTAGCAACTCCTAGAAATATAGGCTTTTTTTGGACCATGCTTTCTGGCTTTATTTTAGATGTTTTTTTAGGATATCTTTTGGGCACTCATGTAGTTATATTTCTTTTGGCATCATACTTTTCACAAAGATATTTCCATAGGTTTAGAGCTTTATTTAGGCTACAACAATCTTTAATTGTGGCAATCATCGTTCTAATTTATCAAATTTATTTCATTTTAATTTCTAATTATTTTATTCTATCTATAATTTTTGAATTATTTATTTTAACAATTATCTCTAGTTTATTTTGGCCAATTATTTATGGAATTTTGAGATATCTAAGGATAAAACTCACTTATGGTCAGTAAAATCTTTACGAAGTCACATTACCCAGATAGACCTTTTTAACGACTTCGTTCTGTACAATTTCATTTGGAATTCCCTGAGCTATAAGTTGTCCTGAATTCATGACATATATAAAATCGCAAATATCCAAAGTAGCATTTACATTGTGATCGCTTATAAGAACCCCTATACCTTTTTCTTTAAGGCTTTTGATTAATGCCTTGATCTCGCTAATTATGAGAGGATCAATGCCTGCAAAGGGTTCATCGAGCAGTATAAGTTTTGGATTAAGCGCAATTGCTCTAGCAATTTCAACCCTTCTTCTCTGACCTCCCGACAACGAATTACACTTCTGAGACTTTATACTCATCAGATCAAATTCTTTAGAGAGTTGAATTAATTTATTTTCAATTTCTTTCTTAGTATGCTTTTTCGCTTCTAGAGCCGCTTTAATATTTTCAAGAACTGTAAGTTCTCTAAATACGGAAGGTTCTTGAGGAAGGTAAATTACACCTAGCTCTGACCTTTGCTCAAAACTTAAGTCATTCACTACTTTTGAGTCATAAAGGATTTCTCCTTCAGAAGGTTTACTCAAACCAGCTAAAATTGAAAATAAAGATGTTTTTCCTGCTCCATTTGGACCTAGCAAACCATATATGCGATCTGAAGTTATAGAGATATCTATGCCCTCAAGAATGTTAATTTTGCTGGAAACTTTTTTTAGTTTTTTCCCGTCAATACGCATATGAATTAATAGTTTTTAATATTTAGTTTTGATGGAAAAATTAATTCTCCGTTTGATTTTAACTTCACTAAAGGAGTTTCTGTCACAATCCCTTCATTATCCTTTAAATATAAGGGATTACCTTTAAAAATTATTTCATCATCATTCAAAATAATTTCATTCAAAGAGATTTCATACTCATCTATAAAAAGGATTAATTCATCGGATGATAAGTTTCTTTTATTAAAATCGACATCAATTTTGTCAGCTTTTCCTATAATATTTTTATTATTTGTTTTACCAGATATCTCCGTTTTATTTTCAAGTCGCAATAAATTTTTGTCGTAAGCAATTGTCCCCTTATTTGAGATAATTTTTAAAAAGGTATTTTTTCCAGAAATATCTATTTTTGGCTGGTAAACATAAAGATTTTTTTCCTCTTTAAGAGAATTAACCATTGAAGATTTCACTTTTAAAATAAAATCACTTTCTTTAAAACCTAAATTAATGGAGATATTTTTTGCTTCAAAAACTATATCGTTATTTTGTTTTATCAATTCAGAAGATGATGTAGTTAAAAAAAATGAAGACAGAAATAGGGCAGAACCGATAAGAAAAAATAGAGCAACAATATAAACAAATAGGCTTTTTGGCATCAAATTATTTTTGCTGAAAGAATTTCATGCATTCTGATTAAACCTGTTATTTTTTTATTAGAATTTTTAACAATCAATGAATAAATTTTTTGCTTTTCCATTATCCTTGAAACATCTAGGACAAGATCAAAATCATTAACAAATTTGAAATTTTTTGTCATGACATTTTTAATAGGAGTCGAAGTAATATCTATTCGATTGTTTATCAATCTTCTTAAATCTCCATCTGTAAATATACCCTTTACGAGACCTTTAATTTTAATCAAGCCTAAGCCAAAGCCTTTTTTTGAAATTTTTTCCATTGCATCAATTATAGAAATATCTCCATCTATATAGGGTAAATCTTTTTCTTTAACCATAACTTCTTTTACCTTAATGAAACTTTTTCCTAGACTACCTCCTGGATGATTTGCACCAAAATCTGATCTTTTCAGACCTTCATGATTTGTTAAAGCTATAGAGACAGCATCTCCAATCATCATCATGGCAGTCGTGCTAGATGTTGGGGCAAGATTCAGCACATCCGCCTCTTTTTCTAAATTCAAAGATATATGCGCTACAGATGATAATGCTATGGTTGAGTTTTTGTTTCCGGTTACAGAACAAATATTCACTTTTTTTTGCTTGAGATTTGGAAGAAGGTCTACTAATTCTTCGGTCTCTCCTGAAAAAGAGAAAATAATTAATGAATCTTTTTTAGTTATTGCTCCAAGATCTCCATGACTAGCTTCAGCAGCATTAATGTAAAAAGATGGCCTTCCTAGGCTCGAGAGCGTAGCCGATATCTTTTCAGACACCTTTCCTGACTTTCCAATACCCAAAAAAATTAAATTTCCTTTTGTCTTCGATAAAAAGTCACAAATCTCATTAAACTCATTTTTGGAAATTCCTGAAGAAACTTTTTTAAGCGCATCTATTTCATTTGAAATGACTTTTTTGCCAATTTCAAAAAAATTAATTTTTTTTGGTTTTTTCATCTGTGGTTTATTATCCTGTAGTAGACTAGAGCTTATAAATTCGATTATAAATGAAAAAGTACTTTTTCTTATTTTTTATCATTATTTTTTCTAAATACTCGTTCTTAGATACTGAGGTAGAGGACTTTGTGAACTCTAAACATAATGAAATCTTTAATTTTCTTAATAAGAATCAAGATTTATTTGATTCAGATAAGGAGAAATTTCTGAATGAGTTTGAGATAAGGTTCTCAAGACTGATTCCCCCAGAAGAAATATCAAAAAGAGTTATGGGTAAGAGACTATTTACAGCAGCCACAAAAAAACAAATTTTTAAATTCAACGAAAAGTTTAAAAGCACTCTACTAGACTCTTATTCTGGCGCATTAAGCAGCGTAGAAGCTGCCGATATATCAATTGAGTCTCACTTTCACCCTAACGAACGAATGGATTTAGCGGTTGTCCAATTGAATACTGACTTTTCAGGAAGAAAATTTAAATTAATCTATAAAATGAAAAAAATAAAACTTGAAGATAGTAAGGACTGGCGAGTAGTCGGCATAGTTTTGGATGGTATAGATATAGTTTCGCTTTACCGAAAACAATTTGCATCTCTTGTTAAAGAAAATAATAACAACTTAGATCTTGCAATAGATTCTTGGAGTATTGAAGAAGATTCTTTAAACCTAGAAAATTAATGGATAAACTTATCATTGAGGGAGGCCATTCACTTAAGGGAACCTTGAAAGCCTCTGGAGCAAAAAATTCAGCCCTTCCAATTTTAGCTTCTTCTCTCTTGTTAGAAGGCAAATTAACTTTAAGCAATATCCCACATTTAAAAGATGTTACTACCATGATAGAAGTTCTAGGTTCAATGGGAGCAAATATAACTCTTGATGAAGATATGAATCTTGAAATCGATACTTCAAATCTAAAAAATCAATTAGCAAGATACGAACTTGTAAAAACAATGAGAGCATCTGTTTTAGTACTTGGTCCTCTTTTGGCAAAATTTGGACAAGCTGAAGTTGCTTTACCTGGTGGATGCGCAATAGGAAGTAGACCCGTAAATCTTCATCTAGATTGTATGAAAAAATTAGGGGCAGAAGTCATTACTGAAGGAGGATATATAAAAGCTAAAGCAAAAAATGGACTCAAAGGGGCTGAGATACTGTTTGATACCATTAGCGTTACAGGAACAGAGAATGCCATCATGGCAGCTGTTTTAGCAGAAGGTGAAACCGTAATTAAAAATGCTGCAAGAGAGCCTGAAGTTGTAGATCTTATCAACTGTTTAATCAGCATGGGAGCTAAGATTCATGGAAAAGGCACAAAGGAACTTAATGTGTTTGGTGTAAAAGAATTAAAACAGACTTCTTATGAAGTCATGCCAGACAGAATAGAAACTGCTACCTATTTAACAGCGGTTGCTATGACTGGAGGAGAAGTATCAATAAAAAACTCTATGCCAAAAACCTTGGATAGTGTTCTTAAAAAGCTAAATGAAGCAGGTGCAAAAATAGAAATTAAAGAAGATACTATTGATCTAAAAATGGATAATAATCTTAAACCGGTGGATATATCAACTGCACCATATCCTCTTTTTCCAACAGACATGCAAGCACAATTCATATCATTAAATACTATTGCAGATGGACAATCCTCCGTTGTTGAAACCATTTTTGAGAACAGATTTATGCATGTTCAAGAATTAGTAAGAATGGGAGGAGATATTTCTTTATCAGGAAACACTGCAATAATAAACGGAAAAAAAAATTCTCTCCATTCAGCACCTGTCATGGCAACTGATCTTAGAGCATCAGCAAGTTTAGTTTTGGCAGGATTGGTCGCAAAAGGAGAGACAAAAATTGATCGCATTTATCATATTGATAGGGGTTACGAAAGAATTGAAGAGAAATTGAACTCTCTCGGAGCAAAAATTGAACGGGTGACTGGGTAAATGCTGATTGTTTTGCCAAAAGGAAGGCTATTAAAAGAAATCAAAAATCTTTTGGAAAAGATTGGTATATCTTTTGAAGACTCATCAAGAAAGCTAGTCATGGATACCTCCATTAAAGATATCAAAGTTGCAATCCTTAGATCCTGGGATATTCCTAAGTTTGTCAATAAAGGTATTGCAGATATGGGTTTTGTTGGGAAAGACGTTCTTAATGAGATTGAAGATGAAGAAAATTTTTATGAATCTTTAGATATGGGAATCGGCAAATGCCGTCTTTCTTTGGCAGCTTATGAAAAAGTAGCTAATTCAAATAAACCTATAGTTGCAACGAAATATCCAGTTTCTGCTAAAGCTTTTTTTGCCTCGAAAATGCAGAACGTTGAAATAATAAATTTAAAAGGTGCTATAGAGATAGCCCCAATACTTGGACTTTCTGATTATATAGTTGATCTTGTCCAGACAGGAAATACGTTGAAAGAAAATGGATTATCTGAGCTTGAAAAGATTCAGGATATTTCCACAAGACTAATCATTAATAAATCCTCTTTCAAAACAAATTACTCAAAAATAGAAAGATTGATTCTTTCTTTGAAAAATAGTTTCAATGAAAACTCTAAAATTTAAGGTAGTTTCTTTTACAGGTGCAAAAAAGCATCTATTAAAAAGTAGAACTATAAATAAAAGTTCTAATATCAGAGAAGAAGTTCAAAAAATAATATGGAATGTAAAAAAAAACGGAGATAAAGCTTTAATAAAGATTTCCAATAAAATTGATAAGACAAAATTTAAAAAGGTTTCTGAAGCTTGTTATAACGAAATTGACTTAAAAAATAATTATAAAAAATTAGATAGTAAAACGAAGAAAAACTTAAATTTTATTAAGAAAAGAATTATAAATTTTCATAAAGCTATAAAGATAAGTGACTTTAGAGCAGAGGATGGAATATTTCATTTCATAGGTCAAATCCATAAACCCATAGATAGGATTGGGCTTTATGCGCCCGGAGGAAAAGCTGTTTATCCATCATCCATCCTTATGACCGCGTTAATTGCAAGAGTTGCAGGTTCTAAAGAAATTAACCTTTTCTTTCCTAGTTCATCCGAGAGAGCAAAAACATTAATGCTGGGAACTGCTCATTTGGCTGGAGTAACTAATGCTTACAACTTTGGTGGAGCACATGCAATAGCAGCAATGGCGTATGGAACAGAGACAATACCAAAATCAGATAAAATTTTTGGACCTGGAAATAACTATGTTGCAGAAGCAAAAAGACAAGTATTTGGAGATGTTGGTATAGATTCCTTTGCCGGTCCATCTGAGGTATTGATTATTTCTGATAAGAAAAAAGGTTTTAAAAAATTAGCTGCCGACCTAATTGCTCAAGCTGAGCATGGAGAAGATTCTAAATGTATTTTCGTTCAAATTGGGAAAGCAGGTCTGGAAGATTTATTCAAAGAACTTGATAGTCAAGCAAAAGTTGCCCCAAGGGAAAAAACAATAAAAACAGCTTTAGAAAAAAATTCAATTTTTATAAATGTTAAAAATTTAGATGAAGCAATTGAAATTAATAATCTTATAGGGCCAGAGCACTTACAAATTATATATAAAAATTTTAAAGAATCTTTATTAAAAAGATTTATTGCTGGAGCTATTTTTGTTGGAGAAAATAACTCAGCTGTATTGGGGGATTATGCAGCGGGTCCAAGTCATGTTATTCCAACAAATTCTGCCGCAAGATTTAGTTCACCTGTAAGTATTGAAGACTTTTTGGTGAGAACCTCTGTGACAGAAATTAAATCTATAAGGAGCAAAGCCGAATATAATGAAATTCTTGATAATTCGATATTTTTAGCAGAACTTGAGGGCTTGTATGCGCATGCAAATGCTTTAAAACTGAGACGTAAATAAATACTACTTATCTACAATTGAGTTAAAGACATCAATCACCGTATCAACAGGAATCGCAAAATTTAATCCCTGATTACCTCCTGAAGTTGAACTAATAACATTTACCATGCCCAATAATCTTCCTTTATCATCAATTAATGCTCCACCAGAGTTTCCTGGATTCACAGAGGCATCAGTTTGAATTAAATTTCCTTCTTTATCTTGGAAGGTTCTATTAATAGCACTAATTATTCCTTTGCTGAAAGATTGCCCCAATCCTTGTGGATTGCCAATTGCAATGACAGATTGTCCGACTTTAACTTGATCTATATTCTTTCTAATTTTAAAAGGTTTAAGGTCAATCGAATCAATAATGCCTAAAACCGCAATATCAGCTTCTAAGTCAAATCCTAATATTTGCGTTTGTACTGTTTTGCCTAAATGATTTTCTATTATTAATGCTTGGTTTTGATTTAAAGCATCGCTTATGACATGAAAGTTTGTAACAATAAGGTTTTTTTCGATAACAATCCCCGATCCATTAGGAAAAAAACCAGTCTTAACGACTCGTCTATTGTATTTAAAGCCAAATTCATTTGATTGCTCCTGCCAAGCTTTCCATTTTTTTATGGTCCAAATGTTTACGACCGAAGGGGAAGTCCTCTCAAGAACATTTGAAATGTCATGATAGAAAGGGATGTAGATATCTGTTTTGCCATAAAAACTAGAAATAATTAAACCTGAAAGAGCGCCCAAAAATATCCATAAAGATATGACAAAATAACTTTTTTTAAACATTGGTAATAGCAATTATAACCTCTCTGAGTTATCATTCCCGCCTTTCAGAGTTTAATTATGGAAACTAAGAGTTATAGAAGTGTTAACGTGGAAAAGAATTGGCATCTGGTAGATGCTGAAAACAAAGTTTTAGGTAGATTAGCAGCTAGAATAGCTTCAATTCTTTCGGGAAAAAATAAAGTCCAGTATTCGCCAAACGCAGACTTAGGAGACTTTGTAGTTGTTATAAATGCTGAGAAAGTCAAAGTAACTGGAAATAAATTCTCTCAAAAAAACTATTATCATCACACAGGATATCCTGGAGGTCTTAAAATAAAATCTTTCGAAAAAATGCTAGAGGATTCTCCCGAAAAAATAATTGAAAAGGCGGTAAAAGGAATGCTCCCTAAAAATAAACTTGCTAATCAGATTATAAAAAAATTAAAGGTTTACTCAGGCAACGCCCATCCTCATACAGGTCAACAACCTAAAGAATTATCACTTTAAATTTTTAAAATATGTCAGAAGCAATATACGCAACGGGAAGAAGAAAAAGCGCAACTGCTAGAGTCTATCTTTATGATGGTTCAGGAAACATATTAATAAATGATCTACCTTTAGAAGAATACTTTGGAAGAGAAGTAGCTAAAATACTTGTCAGACAGCCACTAAAGCTTTTGAATTGCGATCAAAAATTTGATTTCAAAATTAAGGTTTCTGGCGGAGGTTCTTTTGGACAAGCTGGTGCTATTAGACACGGAATTTCTAGAGCACTTGAAAAGAAAAATAGTGAGTTCCGAAGTACATTGAAGTCCGCAGGCTACTTAACTAGAGACTCGAGACAAGTAGAAAGAAAAAAAGTTGGATTGAGGAAAGCCAGAAAAGCACCTCAATTCAGTAAAAGATAAAATATGCAACCCAAAAATCCTCCTAATCCTGGTAGAAGGAAATTTCTTACTTACACAACCTCTTTCCTAGGGATTATCGGAGCATTTTTTACTGCTATACCTTTTGTGAGCGCTTTCAAACCAAGTGCCAAGGCGGAAGCAGCAGGTGCACCTGTCAAAGTTGACCTTTCCAAGCTACTTCCAGGTGAAATGATGACAGTTGAGTGGAGAGGAAGACCGGTTTTTGTAGTTAATATTCCTAAAGAAAATACAAATTTCATAACAAAAAACTTGGAAAGACTAGCTGACCCGACTATGGAAGATCCATCTCAACCCGACTATGCCAAAAATGATATTAGATCAAGAAAAGAAGGAATTGCAGTTTTGACAGGAGTGTGTACTCATTTGGGGTGCGCTCCTAAGTATTATCCAGAAGCAAAGCCGGAAGATTTTGATTCAAATTGGCAGGGAGGATTTTTTTGTCCTTGTCATGGTTCAAAATTTGATTTGGTAGGAAGAGTTTATGCAAATGTTCCGGCTCCCACGAATTTAGTTGTGCCTCCACATTTTTTTGAAAAAGATAATTTATTGGTTATCGGTTCAGACGGAGTTAGTTAATGAGAGAAAACACCATTGGAAAAAAAAGTCTTGATTGGGTAGATAGCAGATTTCCCGTTGTAGATCTTTTTGAAAGACATCTTTCTAAATATTATTCTCCTTCCAACATAAACATTTGGTATTTATTTGGTTTTCTTTTATTGATTGTTTTGGTGATGCAGATTCTCACTGGTTTGTGGTTAATGATGAATTATACAAATACTGCAGAAGGGGCATTTTCTTCCATTGAATACATTATGCGGGATGTAGATTATGGATGGCTCATCAGATATATGCATGCTGGTGGAGCATCAGCATTCTTTGCTCTGATTTACCTGCATATGTTCAGAGGTATGATGTACGGGTCATACCAGAAGCCAAGAGAATTAATTTGGGTTGGTGGATGGTTCGTTTATGTTCTCTTATGTGCAGAAGGCTTTACAGGGTATGTTCTTCCTTGGGGGCAGATGTCTTTCTGGGCCGCCCAAGTGATTATATCTCTAGTAGGCTCTATTCCCTACTTCGGGGAAGATCTCGCTATATGGATTAGAGGTGATTACATTGTATCTGGAATCACTTTGTCAAGACTTTTTGCATTTCACGTAGTTTTATTACCAATTTTAATTATTGCAGTTGTTTTCTTTCATATTTTAGCCTTGCATGAAATTGGTTCTAATAATCCAGACGGCATCGACGTTAAGAAACATACTGATCAAGATGGAGTTCCTTTAGATGCTAAACCTTTTTTTCCATATGACATTACCCATGATTTCTATGCACTGGGAGTATTTCTAATAATATTTTGTTCTGTAATATTTTTCTTCCCTGAAGGAGGTGGATACATTATAGAGTATGTTAATTACGAACCCGCTAATCCTCTTTCTACGCCTGCTCATATCGTACCGTCATGGTACTACACTCCATTTTATGCAATGCTCAGAGCAATAGATTTCCCTCTATTTGGATTAACTGCTAAGTTTTTGGGTTTCGTCGTAATGGCTGCGGGGATTGCAATTTTTGCCGCTCTGCCTTGGTTAGACAGAAGCCCAGTCAAGTCAATAAAATATAAAGGCATATATAGTAAGGCTTTCTTAACTGGATTTGTAATTAGTTTCTTTGTTTTAGCTTATCTTGGTTCTGTTCCACCTACTGAAATTAAAAATATGTTGGCAAAAGTTTTTACCTTTATTTATTTTGCATATTTCCTCTTGATGCCCATTTATACTAAATTTGAGGAATGTAAACCAGTTCCAGAGCGTGTCGGAGATACAGCTTGAAAAGCTTTTTTTATTTGATATCCATATTTTCTTCTTTTCTTATATTTTCCGCTGGAGATTATAGATGTGGTTCTATGGAGTGTGATGATTTTGAAGCAGACGTTTCAGATAAAGCTTCGTTACAAAGAGGATTATCTACTTACATGAATTATTGTTATGGCTGTCATTCCCTTAAATATTCTAGATATAAAAGAGTTGCAGAAGATTTACTTATTCCTTTAGATATGTATGAGAATAACCTAATTTACGATGGCTCAAAAATCGGGGAACTTATGGAGATAAGTTTAGTTAAAGAAGATGCAATTAACTGGCTTGGGGCTTACCCTCCAGATCTGACATTGGAGGCAAGATTGAGAAGACCAGATTGGATATATACATACCTAAGAAATTACTATCCTGACTCATCCAGACCTTACGGAGTAAATAATAGAGTCTATCAAAATGTGAATATGCCCCACGTTTTAGAAGACATCCAAAATACTCTTTCTGAAAATCAGTATGATCAAGTCATATATGATTTAACTAATTTTATGACATATGTAGCAGATCCCTCTGCAGAGCAACGCAAAAGAATTGGGACCTATGTATTACTTTTTTTGATAATTTTTACAGCCTTTGCTTATATGACATATCGAGAATTTAAAAAAGATTTAAAGTAGTATTATGAGTCTTCTAAGCAACAGGTCTGCTATGGTTTTGTTCCACGATGATATAGGGCATAGATCTCAAAAAGTAAGGATAGTTTTAGCTGAAAAAGGAATAACTTGCAATTTAGAGGTGCTCAATAAAGACAATCTTCCCAAGGAAATTTTAGAGATAAATCCTGATGGACATTTACCTCTTTTGGTAGATAGAGAACTCTCCTTGTACCATTCTGGCTTGATAATCGAATATCTTGATGAAAGATTTCCTCATCCTCCTCTCTTACCTGTTTATCCAGTTTCAAGGGCCCAGTTCAGATTAATTCTTCAAAGAATTGAAAAAGATTGGGCTGAAAATTTAGACGTTCTTGAAAATACTAATTCTTCAAAGCCTCAAATAACTAAAGCAAGAAACGACCTTCAGAAAAATATTTCTAACTCTTTATCGATGTTTGATAATAAAAAATTCTTCAGAAATGATGAGTTTTCAGTTTTAGATGCAGTAATCATTCCAATTCTGTTAAGACTTGATCATCATCAAATTAAAATTAATAACAACAAAGCATCTAAACCTCTTTTTGATTACATTGAAAGGATGCAAGATTTACCTAGCGTTAAAGAAAGCTTCACCTCTTTAGAAATCGAACTACTCTAATTTTATTCAAAGCCGATTTTTTCTGGTTTAATAAAAATTCTATTTTCATCCTTTGTATATTCTCCTAGCAGCCCCTGAAACTTGCTGTTAAGACCTTTTCCGAAAAATAATAGTGAATCAAATCCTAAGGCGTAAAAAAGCTTCTCTTGAATCTGTTTTTTTGAAAACTTATCGCCAAACAAAAAGTTATTATTTAATAAGATAGGGTGCTCTAAACCCTTTAAATTAGAATCAAATTCCTTTTTTGAAAATTTCCACAGATCAAGTTGGCCAGGTAGGACATAAATCTCAGGCTCAAAAATTAAGTTGAAATTTATTGCTGGGATAATTCTTTCTGCCGAAACCTCCTTTGTATCAATAATAATTTTTTTTACATCTTTTCGAAATCTTGGAGTTTGATAAATTCTATTTTGAGTTATTCTTTCTAATTCTCTTTTTCTTTTAGAACTTTTACTAATTTCAAAAAGGTCTGAAATTCTCTTTTCAATGTTAGATTTATCTTCAATTAAAAAATAATTTTCTGCTTTTAATTCTCTGTCGGTTAAAACTACAGACTCTTCTGGAAGAATCTCTGGGTTTGTTCTATAAAGATAATCTATATAGTCATAGAAAGGATCAATGTAATTTAAATTTAATTTAACTTTTTCTTTTAATCCGATGATAACTAAAACATTATTATTATTTTTTAAATCACATCTGTTTAAAATATTTTTCAGTTTACTATTTAGATAAATTAGCTTTTTAGTTTTAGTTGATATTTTCAAACAATCAAAAGATTTTTCTTTGGAAAAATCTACAAAATTGATAGTAGAATTTCTCTTCTGTCCTTCTTTCAAAATAAAGTAACCATTTTTGATACCTTCTAAAAAAGATTTCTGAAAAGTATTTTTATCTTCAAAATAAACAATATCTATGTTGGAATTTAGTCGAGACGGACTCAGAACGAGATTTTTATTTTTAAAAATTTCAACATCCTCTTTTTTTTGCGAGTATTCATTGCTAGTTAAAGTGCAGCAAGTTAGGATAAAAACTAAGACAACATGAGAGATAATTTTTCTTAACATGGCAGGGACATTATATTTAGTTGCTACACCAATTGGCAATTTAGAGGATATAACTTTAAGAGCAATCAGAGTACTCGCCGAATCGAACATTGTTCTTGCAGAAGACACAAGAAATTCAAAGAAACTTTTTTTAGCGCATAAAATTCAGAGTAAGTTGGTTTCTTATACCGATTTTTCATCTCAGACAAAAATTTCTACGATAATAAACCACTTAAAAGACGGAAAAACTATTTCCCTGATTTCAGATGCCGGAACACCTTTAGTCTCAGATCCAGGTCATGAATTGGTTTCACAAGTTATTAGTGAAAAAATTAATGTTGAAAGTATCCCAGGTCCTTCTTCCGTAATCTCAGGATTAGTTACTTCTGGATTTAAGAATAATAAATTTATTTTTGAAGGCTTTTTACCGAAAAAATCTAGTGAGTTAAGATTACTCTTTTCAGA
>MDTD01005949.1_pt1 | contig 14929 bp, 11 predicted proteins | sample 811221 | NCBI WGS metagenome assembly MDTD01 (sample SAMN05326646, study PRJNA326480) | marine metagenome | isolation source: seawater | place: Pacific Ocean: South West | collected 2011
AAACAGAATCTATTTTAATGATAGGAGAAATTGGGGGTACAGCAGAGGAAGAAGCTGCAGAATTTGTTAAAAATCACAAAATAAAAAAACCAATTGTTGGGTTTATTGCTGGAATTACAGCTCCCCCTGGACGTAGAATGGGTCATGCAGGAGCTATTATTTCAGGTGGTAAAGGCGGTGCTGAGGATAAGATAAAAAAAATGGAAGAATCAGGCATTACTATAGCTAAATCTCCATCAATAATTGGAAAAACTTTATTTAATAAACTGTCTAATTGAAAATTTTTTTTCTAGGTTTATATTAAAATAAAATAATGTCTTCATCTAAAAATCATGAATATGAAAAAACAGCTTTTCTAAGCAAATCTAATAGTGCTTTCATAGAGGAAATGTATATGAGGTTTGTAAACAATGACCCAACTTTACCTGACAGTTGGAAAGGATATTTTAATGAAATTGGAGATGAATTTGATGTTATTGTTAATGAAATAAATGGTCCATCATGGAGCCCATCTAAAAAAGTTTCGATAGAAAAGCCAAAAGTACAGAGTGATCATAATAGTCAATTGAGTGAATTAGATTTAATCAAGTCAAATGCAAATTCTATTAAAGCTGTTGCCATGATAAGATCATATAGACAAAGAGGACACTTGATAGCCAAGCTAGATCCTTTGGGTTTACTTAAAGCAGATTATTTAGACGAATTACATCCAGAATCTTATGGATTTAAAAAAGAAGATTATCAACGAAAAATTTTTTTAGATGGAGTTACAAATAAACAATATTCAAATATCCTAGAAATACTTAATTTTTTAAGAAAAAAATATTGTGGTCCTTTAGGTTTTGAATATATGCATATCTCTAATCCTACAGAGAGAAAATGGTTTAGGGATAGAGTGGAAAAAAATGATGATTTTAAGTTTACTCAAAATGGAAAAGAAGCAATATTAAATAAACTAATACAAGCCGAAGGTTTTGAAAAATTTTTGCATACAAAATATGTAGGTACTAAGAGGTTTGGTCTTGATGGAGGCGAGAGCTTAATTCCTGCACTTGAGCAAATAATCAAGATAGGTGGTCAATCACAGATTAAAGAAGTTAAAATTGGAATGTCACATAGGGGAAGATTAAATGTATTAGCAAATGTTCTTCAAAAGTCCTATAAAAGAATATTTAACGAATTCACTGGAGAAATAAGTTCAAAATCTGAAGATGACACTGGAGATGTTAAATATCATTTAGGAGCCTCATCAAATAGAGAGTTTGATGGAAATTCCGTACATGTGAGTTTAACTGATAATCCATCTCACCTAGAGGCAGTAAACCCAGTTGTTTTAGGACAAACAAGAGCTAAACAATTTTTTCATCAAGATAAAGAAAGGAAAAAAGTAATACCAATTCTAATTCATGGAGATGCAGCATTTGCAGGACAAGGTGTTGTTGCTGAGTGTTTTGCTATGTCAGGACTTCCTGGTCACAATACTGGTGGAACAATTCATATTATTATTAATAATCAAATTGGTTTTACCACAAGTCCTAGATTTGCCAGATCATCACCATATCCATCAGATATAGCAAAAATGGTAGAGGCACCAATAATTCATGTAAATGGAGACGATCCTGAGGCAGTTGTTTATGCTGCAAGAATTGCTACAGATTTTAGATTAAAATTTAATAGAGATGTAGTTATTGACTTAATTTGTTATAGAAGATTTGGACATAATGAGGGAGATGAACCTTCATTTACACAACCTTTAATGTATAAAAAAATTCGTTCACACCCGTCACCAGTAAAAGTTTATGGAGAAAAATTAATAAATGAGGGATCAATTTCCAAAAATTATTTAAAAGAATCTATTTTAAAATTTAAGAATTTATTGGATGAACAATTTAAGAATGCTAAGAATTATAATCCTAAAATTGAATGGTTTGAGGGTACTTGGTCTAGATATAAGCCAGAGAGAGGAAAAGACAAAAGAGGTGTTACAGGATCAGATATTAAAAAATTAACGGAGATTTCTGAAAAAATTAATTTTGTTCCTAAAGAATTCAACATACATAAAACTATTTTAAGAATTCTAGAAAATAGAAAATCAGCTATCTCTAATGGTGCAGGAATTGACTGGTCTTCTGCAGAAGCTCTGGCTTTTGGATCATTATTAGAGGAGGGTTACCCAGTAAGATTAGTGGGTCAAGACTCAGGAAGGGGAACTTTTAGTCAAAGGCACTCTGTTTTAAGAAATCAAACAGATAATTCAAGATATGTACCTTTAAATAATATTTCGAAAAAACAAAAAAATTTTGAGGTAGTTGACAGTTTTTTATCTGAGCTAGCCGTACTAGGATTTGAATACGGTTATAGCTTAGTTGAGCCTAATACCTTGACTATATGGGAAGCACAATTTGGAGATTTTGCAAATGGTGCACAAGTTGTTATAGATCAATTTATTGCGTCAGGTGAAAGGAAATGGTCAAGAGCATCTGGTATAGTGATGTTATTACCTCATGGATATGAAGGTCAAGGACCAGAACATTCATCTGCACGATTGGAAAGATTTTTACAATTATGTTCAAATGATAATATGCAAATTTTAAATTGTACTACGCCTGCCAATTATTTTCATGCCTTAAGGAGACAGATGCATAGAGATTTTAGAAAACCTTTGGTAATAATGACACCTAAATCTCTTTTGAGACATAAAAATTGTATTTCAAATTTAGAGGATTTTAGCAAAAAGAATTCATTTCATAGAGTTTTATGGGATCACGCAATTGACCCAAAATGTGAAGGTTATATAAAATTAAAAAAACCTGAAAAGATAAGAAAAGTAATTTTGTGCTCTGGTAAAATATATTTTGATTTAATAGAGGCTAGAGAAAAATTTAAAAATAATGATATCATATTTTATAGAATAGAGCAGCTTTATCCATTCCCTGCAAAAACTTTAGTGAAAGAACTTAAGCCTTATGCAAAATCTGCAACATTTCATTGGTGTCAAGAAGAACCAAAAAATATGGGAGCATGGTTTTCAGTGAGAGATTATATACAATGGACATTAGATACTATAAAGGCTAATAATAATAAAATTTCTTATATAGGAAGGAGTCCAGATGCATCACCAGCAACTGGATATGCAAAAAGGCATAATTCTCAACAACAAGAAATTATAAAAAAAGTGTTTGAATAAAAAAATGAGTGAAAAAATTGTAGTTCCAGTTTTGGGAGAAAGTATTACAGAAGCAACAGTATCTAAGTGGCTTAAAAAAGAGGGGGATACCGTCGAAGCGGATGAACCTATAGTAGAGTTAGAAACTGATAAAGTAAATTTAGAGGTGCCGTCACCAATTAGTGGAGTTTTATCAAAAATTAATTCTCAAGATGGGTCAAATGTAGAGGTAGGAGCTTTACTTGGCTCTATCTCAGAAAATGGATACAATGAAAATAAAAAAGATCAGAAAGGCAAAATTGAGAGTGAGCCAAAAGAAAATAATGTAATTAATTTAGAAGTTTCTCAAAAAGAACCTGAAATATTTGATGAAATAATTGAAGAACAACCTGCCGCTGATGAACCCTTAGTTTTGACAAATGAAATTCAAGAGGAAGAAATTAGTAAAGTTGAAGAAAATAAAACATTATCACCAGCAGTACGAAAAATAGTTGCTGAAAAAAAAATTAACATTCAATCAATAAAAGGAACTGGTAAAGATGGAAGAATTTTAAAGGGAGATTTAATTAGCTTAATGGGCTCCCAACCGCAACCATCTGAGAGAAAAGTTAAATATGGTCCTGAAGAAAAAATTAGAATGACTAGATTAAGACAAACTATTGCTAAGAGATTAAAACAGGCACAAGAAAATGCAGCTCTATTAACTACATTTAATGAGGTTGATATGTCTAGTGTCATGGAAATGAGAAAAGAAAATCAAGAGGATTTTCAGAATAGGTATGGGATAAAATTAGGGATTATGTCTTTCTTTGTCAAAGCAAGTATTGTTGCTCTTAAATCTTTTCCAGCAGTCAATGCAGAAATAGCTGGAGAAGATATAATATATAAAAACTACTATAATATTAGTTTTGCTGTTGGAACAGAAAAGGGTTTAGTAGTTCCGGTTCTAAAGAATGCAGATGAATTATCCTTCGCTGATATTGAAAAAAATATTAAAGAAATTTCAGAAAAAGCTAGAGATGGAAAATTAACTATTGATGATCTTCAAGGGGGAACTTTTACTATAAGTAACGGTGGAGTTTACGGTTCAATGTTGTCTACCCCAATTTTAAATTTACCTCAGTCAGGTGTATTAGGAATGCATAACATAGTTGATAGACCTTTAGCGATTAATGGAGAGATTATGATAAGGCCAGTAATGTATTTAGCTTTATCTTATGATCATAGAATTATTGATGGTAAAGAGTCAGTATCTTTTTTAAAAATGATAAAAGAAAATTTAGAGGATCCAAGAAGACTGTTTTTAGATATTTAAATGTCAGAAAAATTTCAAGCTGTTGTAATTGGGGGAGGTCCTGGGGGTTATGTGTGTGCAATTAGATTATCTCAGTTAGGATTAAAAACTGCATGTATTGAGTCAAGAGGATCTTTGGGGGGAACTTGTTTAAATGTTGGGTGCATACCATCAAAAAGTTTATTAAATTTATCAGAGGAATTTCATAAAGTAAAAAATTTATCAAATAAAGGAATCGAAGTTGGTGAGGTAAAACTAAATCTTGATAAAATGATGAAAAATAAGGATAAAGCTGTAACAGTTTTAACAAAAGGCGTAGAATTCTTATTGAAGAAAAATAAAGTATCATACTTAAAAGGGATAGGTAGTTTTAAATCAAAAAATGAAATTTTGATAAAAGATTTAATTAATAAAAAAGAGACAACTATTTATGCCGACAAAATCGTTATAGCTACAGGATCATCAGCAGTTTCACTTCCAGGGATTGAATTTGATGAAAAAACTATTTTATCCTCAACTGGTGCTTTGAAAATTGAGAAGGTTCCAAAAAAAATGGTTGTAGTTGGAGGTGGATATATTGGTCTAGAAATGGGATCGGTATGGTCTAGACTTGGCGCAGAGGTTCATGTTGTAGAATTTTTAGAAAATATTACACCTGGAATGGACGTAGAAATTTCCCAAGAATTTATGAAGATACTTAAAAAACAAGGAATAAACTTTCACATGCAGCATAAAGTTGAAAAAATTCAGAAAAAAAATTCAGGTGCTATAGTTACTACCAGTGGTAAAGATGGAAAAAAAAATGACATCAATTGTGAAGTTGTATTAATCTCTGTAGGCAGAAGACCAAATACTGAAGGTTTAAACTTAGAGGTAGTTGGAGTTGAGCTTGATGAAAGAAAAAGAATTAAAACTGATAAAAATTTTAAAACAAATCAAGATAATATTTATGCAATAGGTGATGTAATTAGTGGTCCAATGCTAGCTCATAAAGCTGAGGACGAAGGTATTGCAGCTGCTGAAAATATAGCTGGCCAGTCTGGACATGTTAATTATGATACCATTCCAGGTGTAATTTATACATCTCCAGAAGTTGCCTCTATCGGAAAAACTGAGGAGCAGCTTAAAAAAATGAATATAGAATATAAAGTTGGAAAATTTTCATTTATGGCTAATTCAAGAGCTAAAGCAATTAACGATACCGAAGGATTTGTAAAAATTTTAGCTGATACTAAAACAGATAAAGTTTTGGGAGCGCATTTAATAGGACCTCATGCTGGTGAATTAATTGCAGAAATCGGTGTAGCTATGGAATTTGGTGCAAGTTCAGAAGATATTGCAAGAACCTGTCATGCACACCCAACATTTTCAGAGGCAGTAAAAGAAGCAGCTTTATCAGTAGATAAAAGAGCAATTCATTCTTAGGAATATTTATTGTTTTAATAATGTAATATTTTCTGTATCAACTATTTATAAAATGATATCAAAAATTAAAAATAAAATTTGTGTGGTTGGTTTAGGATATGTTGGTTTACCGCTTTTATTGATGTTTCTTAAAAAAAAATATGAAGTTTATGGTTTTGAAATTGATAAAAAAAAAATTGATTTATTGAAAAAAAAGAAATCATATATTAATGACATTTCTGATAAGGAATTAAAAAAATTAAAAAAAACTAACTTATATCATAAAAACTTTAGTAAGATAAAAGACTGTGATTATATAATTTACACGCTCCCAACTCCTATTAATAAGTATAAGCCAGATCTTAAAGATTATAAAAAATCAATTATAGACACCTTTAAGTATTTAAAAAAAGAACAAACATTAATTTTTGAAAGTACAGTTTATCCAGGGGCAACTGAAGAATTATTTTTGGATCAATTAAGAAAAAAATTTGAAGTAGGTAAAAATTTATATTTAGCTTACTCACCAGAACGAATTGATCCAGGAAATGCAAAAAATAAAAAATTTAAAATAAATAATACGACAAAGCTAGTATCCGGTTATTCTAAAAAATGCCTTTCTAAAATCACAAAAATATATTCAACAGTATTTAAGAACATATACAAATGTAATTCAATCAAAGAAGCTGAATGTGCAAAAGTTTATGAAAATACTTTTAGGTACATAAATATTTCATTTGTAAACGAGTTTAAGATAATGTCTCAAAAATTGAATATTGATTACAATGATGTGATTAAAGCTTCTTCAACAAAACAATTTGGATTTATACCATTTCAACCAGGACCTGGCATAGGTGGACATTGCATTCCTGTTGATCCATTTTATTTAGATTGGATTTCAAAAAAAAATAACTTTTATCCACATATGATAAACGCGTCTAAGGTTGTTAATACAAAACTTAATTTTTGGTTATTAAATCAAATTAAAAAAAATATAGTTAATGATAAAAAAATTTTAGTAGTGGGTTTATCATATAAAAAAAATATTAATGATCTGAGAAATTCACCTGGCTTATTAATATTTAGAAAAATGCTAAAATTATTTAAAAAAAAAGAAATTCGATATCATGATCCATATGTTTCATTAGTGAATATTGGTAATAAAAAACTTAAATCAGTAGAGAATATTGAAAAATTAAAATTTGATACAGCTATAATTTTTACCGATCATGATATTATTAATTTTGAATTGATTTTTAAAAATTGCAAAAAAATATTGGATACAAGAAATGTGAGTATCAGAGAAGAATTAAAAAAAAAAGTAATTTATATTTAGTAAATTGTTTTCAAATAGTTTTTTTGTAAACTGACAAATGAAAATTCCATCTACAATAAAAATTTATAAAAAAAAAACATATAATTTAAAAGCATCAAATTATATATATAAAAAAATTCTGAAGTGTAAAAATATAGTCATTACATCAGGAAACACCATAAAAGGAATATATAAATATTTAGATAAAAAAAAAATTGAAAGCAAAAACTTTTTTTTAAGTGATGAAAGAATAATTTCTTATTCATCTAAATACTCGAATTATAAAAATTTACATAAATATAAATTTTTGAATAAAAATAATTTTAATCATTTTAATATTTTTAAAAAATTCAAAAAAAGTCGTACAGAAAAATTTTTTAAAAGTATAAATAAAAAAATTGATCTATCAATATTATCTATTGGAGAAGGATGTCATATTGCATCTATTTTCAACATAAGAAATTTCAATCCAAGCCAAAAATATTTTAATTTAAAAAGCAAGCATGATCGAGTAACTATTCCACTCAAGATTTTTAATAAGTCTAAGAAAATTATTTTTTTAGTCACAAATAAAAATAGGGCAAAATTATTAGCACACTTTTATGGAAGGAATTTATTTATCTTTAAATATTTAAATAAAAAAAAAATTATATTTTTGTTTGAAGAAAAGGCATTTAAATTATTTGAAAAAAATCTAAGATAATAAGTAATTAATTATAAAAAATTTTTATTTAGAAAATTCTCTAAATTTTTAAAATTTTTAATTTTATTTATTTTTAAATTTTTGAATTTTAATTTATTCTCATTATGTATTTTTAATAAAAATTGAGTCTTAGTTTTTTTACAACTTAAAAAATCTTCAAAACTATCACCTATAAATAATGTATCTTTTTTATTTTTTTTTATTTTATTAATATGAACAATTTTTTTAGCAGGGGATCCATAAACATTTTTAAAATAATGATTAATTTTTTTTTTCTTTAAAATTTTTTCGATTATTTTCTGTGGTGTGCCAGTGCTAATATGAAATAAAATTTTTTTTTTGTTTTTTTTTAAAAAATATATTAAATATTTTGGGATTTTTAATTCATTAATTTTTTCAAGCGAGATAGCATCAAAATTTTTGGACAATAAATCTAATTTTTTTTTTGAGATTTTTTCTTTTAATATATTTTTATAAATATATTTAAATTTTATAAATCGTGATTTACCTTCATTTTTTAAATGATATGAAAGCACTTTTTCTGAAATTTTTTTTCCGTAACTTGAAAATAAGTCATAAAAAGCTTGGCTTTTTACCTTATGACTTTTTAAAATCACGCCATCAAAATCAAATATAATTTGTTTTCTAATAATCATTACTTAGAACTATTAATAATATATACATGAAAATATTAATTTAATAAATTAATGTCCTTGTAAGACTAATTTTTTAATAATGTTATAAGCACATGAAAATTTTACACGTTAATTATTCTGATACAGTTGGAGGCGCTGCTATAGGGGCAAATCGGCTTCATCGGGCATTAATGAAGAATTCTGTTAATTCAGAGATGCTTGTTATAGAACGATCAAGTAACGAACAAAACATATATGGTCCTGAAAAATCATTAGAACAGTTGATAGCATCATCAAAAAAAATTTTTTCAAGATTTATTAAACGTAAATTAATAAAAACTGACAATAAAGAAACTTTTTCATTTAATTATTTTAAAACAAATATAGTTGATAAGATAAAAAATCTAAATCCTGATGTTGTTCATATTCATTGGATAGGAAATGAAATGATTTCAATTTCACAATTAAAGAAAATAAAAAAACCAATTTTATGGACTTTTTGGGATATGTGGCCTTTCTGTGGAGCCGAACATCATAGTAATGATCATAGATATATTGATGGTTATACAAAAAATAATCGACCTAATAATGAGAAAGGTTTTGATGTTAATAGATTTATTTGGAATTATAAAAGAAAACATTTTGATTTCGAATTCACAATAAATGCACCATCAAAATGGCTTACTAATGAAATTAAAAAAAGTTTTTTATTTAAGAATAAAAAATTAATAAATATCCCACCTAATTTAGATATAAATTTTTGGCATCAAGAGGATAAAGATTTTTCAAAAAAAGTTTATTCACTTGACTCACAAAAAAAGTTTCTATTGTTTGGGTCAGCAACTGCCACAAATCATAGAAAAGGATTTGATTTTTTAGTAAAATTATTTGATCAAAAAAAGTTTTCAAATACAAAGTTATTAATCTTTGGTGAGAGACCAAAAAATTTAGAAAAATTGAAAATTGATCATATGTATGTTGGCAGAGTCACAAATAATTTAGCTCTCAAATTGTTATATTCATGTGCTGATTTATTATTACTGCCAAGTAAAATTGAAATTTTTGGACAACTTGGTTTAGAGGCTCAGGCGTGTGGTCTGCCGTGTGTAACATTTGAAAAAACTGGCCCGGTAGATTATGTAAAACATAAAACTACTGGATATGTCTCAAAATATTTAGATATTGATGATTTTGCAAATGGAATAAATTGGATTTTGGATGATAGCAGATATTCAGAGCTATCTAAAAAAGGAATTGAATTTGTAAAACAAAATTTTAATGACGAAATAATAGCTCAGAAATTTATTAAAGAATATGAAGCATTATTAAGTTAATGAACTATCCAATTCTTCTTCCTAATATTTTTAATTATCCATTTACGTATGAAAGTAGCTTAAAGTTGAAGGTAGGAGACTATGTTGTTGTTCCATTTGGTAATTCAAAAATTACTGGAGTGGTTTGGGATGAATTCGAAAAGAATAACAGCAAAAAATTTAAAATTAAAAGAATTATTAAAAAATTAGAGATTTCCTCTTTAAATAAAAATACAATTAATTTTTTAAATTGGTTTGCTGAATACAACTTAGTCCCTAAAGGAATCGCCTTAAAACTTACTTTATTAAGCAGTAATGGAATTGAAAGGTTTGTAGAGGAAAAATACAAAGATTATTTAGTTAATATTAAAAATCATTCATATAGATTATCTATAGAACAAAAAAAATCCCTAAAAATTATGAATAAATTTAGTGATAAATTTAGAGTTCATGTTTTGCAAGGGACAACAGGGTCAGGAAAAACATTAGTATATTTCGAAGCGTTAAAAAAAATAATTAGAGATGGTTTTCAAGGTCTTATTTTATTACCTGAAATTGGGTTAACAGGGCAATTTGAACAAAAATTTTTTGAGTTCTTTGGATTTAAACCAGCAGTATGGCACTCAGGTATTAGTAAGAAAAAAAAAGAAATAATTTGGAGTGGTGTTAATGTGGGAAAAATTAAAGTTATAATTGGAGCAAGATCATCGCTTTTTTTACCGTTTAAAAAATTGGGATTAATAATCGTTGATGAAGAGCACGATCAATCCTACAAACAAGATGAGGGCGTTATCTATAATGCTAGAGACATGGCAATAGTTAGAGCTTCTTTTGAAAATATTCCAATAAATTTAATCACTGCAGTTCCATCAATAGAAACTTATGAAAATATTAAAAAAGGGAAATATAGTGTTTCAAAATTAGAAAAAAGATATCAAGATGCATCATTGCCAAATTACGAGATAATTAATCTAAATGAGGCAAATCTTAAAAGTCAAACATGGTTATCAAAAGAAATAATTGAAAAGGTAAACTTTCATTTAAAAAAAAAGGATCAGATTTTATTTTTTTTGAATAGAAGAGGTTTTTCACCAAATGTGTTTTGTCAAAAATGTTTTAATGCATATGTATGTCCTAATTGTGCTATAAATTTGGTTTATCATAAAAATAAAAAATTTCTTTTATGTCACTATTGTGGTTTTAAATCTACATTAGAAAAAAATTGCTTAAAAGGGGGAAATTGTAATTTCATTTTTAGTGGACCAGGAGTTGAAAGAATTTCTGAGGAAGTAAAAAAAAATTTTCCCAGTAAAAAAATAGAGATATTTTCAAGTGATACGATGAATAAAAAAAACTCTTCTGAGAAATTAAAAAAAATTATAAATAACGATATTGAAATTATTGTTGGAACACAATTAATTTCTAAAGGCTTCCATTTTCCAAGTTTAAATTGTATTGTTGTTGTTGATATTGACTTATCAAACCAAGGTCATGATTTAAGAGCTGCTGAAAAAAATTTACAATTATATCATCAACTTTCTGGTAGAGCTGGAAGAACGGGTAAGCCCGCAACTGTATATTTTCAAACATACAGCCATAATACAGAAATGATTTCAGAGATCACTAATAGTAATCCGAGTATATTTCTAGAAAGAGAATTGAAAATTAGAAAAAAAAATCACCTTCCTCCATATGAAAGATTTATTTCTTTAATATTAACAGGAAAAAATGAGAGTAAATTAGAAAAAGATGCCTTTAATTTTAAAACTTTTTTGGATGATAATATTCCTGCAAAAGTCCTTGGTCCTGTAAATGCTCCAATTTTTAAACTTAGAGGAAAATTTCGAATAAGATTATTAATTAGAGGTCCAAAGTCTTTAAAGTTACAAAATTCAGTTGCTAAATTGATCTCAAAGTTTAAGTTTTCTAGTGGAATAAAACTGACAGTTGATGTTGACCCTATAAATTTCAATTAAACTCAAAAAAAGGACCTTTTTTAACCATTGAGTTACTTGAAGAGGTAAGGTCTATGTGCTAATTAAAACCAGTTTTTAACTAATTACCAACATTAATTGAGAGAACAAATTGAGTAAGAACAAAGGATTTTCTAATACTTCTGCACAAAGATATTCCTTAGCTTTGTATGAGCTATCAATCGAAACTAATTCTTTGAATGATGTTGAACAACATTCTTTAGCTATCTTGAAACTTGTAGACACATGTAAGGAATTTAATAATTTAATAAAAGATCCAACAGAAAACCAAGAAAATTTAATTTTAATAGTTAATAAAATTTCAGAAAATTTTAAAATTAATAATTTGTTAAAAAATTTTATGACATTTTTAATTAAAAAGAGAAGGTTTTTTTATTTAGAGAAAATTTTAAAAAGTTTTTTAGAAAATTGTTCAGAAAAAAGAGGTGAAATTTCAGCTGAAATTCAATCTGCAAAAAAATTGACGAATGAAGAAATTACAAAAATAAGTGAAGATCTTGCACAAAACTTTAGTTCTAAAATGAAATTAAACTATAAACATGACAGCAGTTTAATTGGAGGATTAATCTTAAAAATTGGTAGCACTATGGTTGATACTTCCATCAAAAATAAATTACAACAAATTGAAAATAGAATGATAGAGGCATAATATGGAAATAAATCCTTCAGAAGTAACAAAGATATTAAAAGAACAAATTAAAAATTTTGGAGATAAAGCAGAAATTTCAGAAGTTGGCCAGGTATTGTCAGTTGGAGATGGTATTGCTAGAATTTATGGATTAGATAATGTTCAAGCTGGTGAAATGGTAGAATTCACCGATGGCTCAAAAGGTATGGCTTTAAATCTTGAAAGTGAAAATGTTGGTGTTGTAATTTTTGGTGATGATAGAAATATTAAAGAAGGTGATGTAGTTAAAAGAACTGGAAATATTGTAGATACACCAGTAGGAAAAGAATTATTAGGAAGAGTAGTTGATGGACTTGGTAACCCTATTGATGGAAAAGGTGCATTCGATAAAGGAATTAAAAAAAGTAGAGTTGAGGTTAAAGCTCCTGGAATAATTCCAAGGCAATCAGTAAGTGAACCAATGCAGACTGGCCTAAAGTCAATCGATAGTCTTGTTCCAATTGGAAGAGGCCAAAGGGAACTAATTATAGGTGATAGACAAACAGGAAAAACTGCAGTTGCTATTGATGCGATAATTAATCAAAAAAAAATAAATGAGTCTGGAGATGAGAAACAGAAACTTTATTGTATTTATGTTGCTGTAGGTCAAAAAAGATCAACTGTTAGACAAATTCAAAAAACTTTAGAAGAAGCTGGAGCAATGGAGTACACAACTATAGTTGCTGCTACAGCATCAGATTCAGCTCCGCTTCAATTCTTAGCACCATATACAGGGTGTGCTATGGGAGAATTTTTTAGAGATAACGGTATGCATGCTTTGATAATTTATGATGATTTATCAAAACAAGCTGTAGCATATAGGCAAATGTCATTGCTATTAAGAAGACCCCCTGGAAGGGAAGCATATCCAGGAGATGTATTTTATCTTCACAGTAGACTATTAGAAAGAGCTGCTAAATTAAGTGACGAACATGGAGGGGGATCTTTAACTGCATTGCCTATTATTGAAACTCAAGGGGGTGATGTGTCAGCATTTATTCCTACCAATGTAATTTCAATTACAGATGGCCAAATTTTTTTAGAAACAGAATTGTTTAACCAAGGTATTAGGCCTGCAATCAACGTGGGTTTATCAGTATCAAGGGTTGGTTCAGCGGCACAAACAAAAGCTATGAAAAAAGTTTCTGGTTCAATGAAACTTGAGTTAGCTCAATATAGGGAAATGGCGGCTTTTGCACAATTTGGATCAGATCTAGATGCTTCAACTCAACAGCTTTTAAACAGAGGTTCTAAATTAACTGAACTTTTAAAACAGAAACAATATTCACCAATGACTGTTGCTGAGCAAGTAATTTCAGTATTTTGCGGTGTTAAAGGTTATCTTGATGATATTGAATTAAGGGATATTTCTGATTTTGAACACAAGATTGTTGAAAAATGTAAATCTGATAAACCAGAAATTATCAACTCTATAATAGGCTCGGGTAAACTTGAAGAGGATGCTGAAAAAGAGCTGGTAGAACTAATAAATCAATTTAAACAAAGCTTAAAATAAAAAATAAATGGCAAGTTTAGACGACTTAAAAAAAAGAATAGCTAGTGTAAAATCTACTCAGAAGATTACCAAAGCTATGAAAATGGTAGCAGCAGCAAAGCTTAAGAGAGCGCAAGAAAGCGCAGAGAGAGGTCGACCTTATTCTGAAAAGATGAACAATATTATTTTAAATTTATCAGGTAGTATTTCAGATATAGATAACGCTCCCAAGTTATTATCAGGAACAGGAAATAATAAAGTACATTTGTGTGTAGTGATGACTTCAGATAGAGGATTATGTGGAGGATTTAATGCAAATATTATAAAAAAAGCTAAAGCTTATTTTGCAAAAATATCTGAAGAGGGGAAAGAATTAAAGATTATTACAGTTGGATCTAAAGGAAATGATCAATTGAAAAGATTTTATGGTGATAAAATAATAGAAAATATTTCTTTTAAAACTTCAAAAAATACGAATTATTTCGATGCAGTAAAAGTTGGTAAATTAATTATTGAAAAATTTGAAAAAAATGAATTTGATATTTGCACAATTTTTTATAATCAATTCAAAAATGTCATTACCCAGATACCACAAGCACAACAAATTATTCCATTAAATACTGATAATGAAGATGACAAAGTTTCTGAAGAAAGTTATGAATTTGAGCCAGATGAGGACGAAATTTTAAGCAATTTACTGCCTAAAAATATTTCAACACAAATATTCAAGGCAATGTTAGAGAATTCAGCTAGCGAACAAGGTGCAAGAATGAGTGCTATGGATAATGCTACCCGAAACGCAGGTGAAATGGTTGACAAGCTTACGATTGAGTATAATAGAAGTCGTCAAGCAGCAATTACTAAAGAACTAATAGAAATTATATCAGGAGCAGAGAGTTTATAATTATGAGCAAAGGAATAATCACACAAGTTATTGGAGCAG
>MDTD01006375.1_pt1 | contig 14929 bp, 11 predicted proteins | sample 811221 | NCBI WGS metagenome assembly MDTD01 (sample SAMN05326646, study PRJNA326480) | marine metagenome | isolation source: seawater | place: Pacific Ocean: South West | collected 2011
AGTCACTTCATTAAAAATTATTTAAAGGAAATAAATAATGATACTTATGAAAAAAAAGGAATAGTTGATCATAACCAGGATTTAAAAGATGAAATAATCAAGATTCAAAATTTAGATTTTAGATACGATAATTCTGAAGATTCTATTTTTGAAAATTTAAATTTAAGTTTTCAAAAAGACACACATAACTTAATTCTCGGGCCAAACGGTTCAGGAAAAAGTACTCTTATTGGATTAATAACGGGAATATACATTCCTAATTCAGGATCAATTTTTGTATCTTCTGATAGATTTAGTTATGTGGGCCCTGTTCCTCTTATTTTTAATGAATCATTATTAAACAACATTGCGTATGGTGTAGATAATGAAGAAGTAGAAAGAAGTGATTACTTAGATTATCTTGATAAATTCAAAGTCTTTGAGAAATTAAATAATGATATATTAGACATGCAGGTTTCAACTCGTTCGCTCTCTTCTGGTCAAATGCAGAAAATATCATTTATTAGAGCTTTTTTAAGAAACCCTGAGATTTTATTTTTAGATGAAGCTATATCAAACATAGATAAGGAAAGTGTTGAAATAATTACTGATCAATTAGAAAAATTTTCAGGAACAATATTAAACATTACCCATAATCCAGAAAAATTCAAAAATACAGATAAAATATTTAAAATTCTTAATAAAAGCTTAATAGAAAGCTAGTTATGAGAGAAAGATCAATAATATTTAATACAAAGTTTTTTATTATTCATAACTTGGATAAAAATAGAAAAAAAAGGATTTTATCTGAGTTATATAAAGCAGGAGTAGAAGATAAAGATATTATTTTCATTAATCACCCAAATAAGAATGAAATAACTTACAAAATTAAAAAAATAGCAGTTCAAAGAAATACAAAACAAGGAATTGAAAGTAAAACTATTAAAGATGGATGGATAAGTGTTACATATAAGCATTATTTAGCATTGAAAAACATAGTGGAAGATTCAATACCACTTGCATTTATCATCGAAGACAATGTTGGTAAAATAAATGAAAATATTTATGATAGAATTTCTAGTTATTTAGAAAATCTTCCAAATGACTGGGGTGTAGTTTTTGAGTCCGATCAGTTTCCATTCTCCTATACCAGAGAGCCTATTATTGACAAGAACAAAGTTGTTCACCAAAAAAGCAATGAGATAACATATTTTGAAGATGGATCAACTCTATTAATGGGAGGAACAAGATCTGCTCAATTTTATTTTATAAATCTTGAAACAGCAAATAAATTATTTGATAATTACTTACCATTCAACCATGCACCAGATTTTTGGATGAATGAACTCTTTAGAAAATTAAATATCAAATCTTTTTGGGCAGACCCATCAATTATTGAAACCGAAAAACACCACAGGACATCTACTAACTATAAATATTCCGATATATTTTATATATTAAAATCAAAAATAACAAACTTTGTATTAGGTCTATGATATTTGAAAAAATTTACTTAAATACAAAAAATGTGGGAGGAATTACTCTTGAACAAATTTGATCTGTTTGTAACGGTAGGGGAGTATGACTTTGACATTGTTGAACATACTATTAACTTCAATAAAAACAAGCTCGATGGATTAGACAATATTTTCATTTTTAATGAAAATAAGAATTTTAATTTGAAATATGCAACAGATATTGAAAAGTCTTTTTTCCCTTTTACTAAAGAAATGATCATTGAAAAAACAGGAATGGTTGAACGAAGTGGCTGGATTTATGGGCAAATGTGTAATCTTTATTATTCTTTTTTACAACAAAATAAAAAATATACTTTGACAATTGACTCTGATGTATTTTTTAATAAAAAAATAAATTTTTTTGATAGCGATATTCCAATTTTTACAACTTCTGATGAGTTTCATGAGCCTTATTTCGATCATATGAAAAGATTGCATCCAGAATTAGTTAGGTCTAATAGAAAAAGTGGAATTTCTCACCATATGCTTTTTGATAAAGACGTACTTACTGAAATTTTTTCAAAAGTTGAGAATTTTCACAATAAGCCATTTTATGAAGTTTTTCTTGATGAAATAGATAACAAAGAAAAAAGCTGTTGTGCCGAATATGAAATTTATTTTCATTATGTAATGAATAAATATCCTGAAATGTATAAATTAAGAGATATAAAATGGGGAAATTTCTATAACTTATCAATTAAAAATTTTATAAAGTACGATATGGTTTCTCTTCCGCATTACTTGAAGACAAGACCAAAAGATCTTTTTGAGAATATTTCAAGTTTTAAGATTTTTAGATTTTTTCAAACTCTTAAAAACGCAATTTATATCAAATTATTTATAAGAAAATAGGAAGCTATTAAAATTATCCCTTTTATTTAATCAAAGTAATTTTTATCTCATTAAATTAGAATAATTTCATGACAAGCTTGTTCAATAAAGATAAAATTCAATATATTTTATTTACAGTATCAATTATTGTATTCAGATATTATTGGTCATTGATTTCACAATGGAGAGAAGACCAATCTACAAATCTTTGGATTGCTTATACAAGTGAAATAAATCAAATACCTGTTGGTTTACTTTCTTCTAAAGATATTGCAACACCAAATTTTATAATTTTAATTGGAAAAATTCTAAATATTTTTGACGATATATTGTTAATTACTATTACTATTTCAGTATTTCAAATTTTCTGTTTTTATTTGCTTGTTAAACAACTTCCAATTGAAAAAGATAGAAAATACTTTTTAATTATTATCTTATCCTTCTCAACCTTATTGAGTGCAAGCTCAATTGAATTTTGGAACAATTGGATATTAATTTCACTAAATTCACTTTTCTTTTATTTTTATTTGAAATATTTGAGTTCTAGAAAAATTGTTCTAATTCCAATTCTATTTATTGTAGCTACATTACCTTTTGCAGTTTATTTAGCAGGTCTAGTGAACACGATTACATTTTGTTTATTGATAATTTTTGAAATTTTTAGAACAAAAGACTTTGTTCGTTCTCGTTTTTTGTATCAGAAATGTATTTTTATATTAGCCAGTATTTCTCTATACATTTATTATGTTTGGATACCTTTTTTAAATAATGTATCTATAAACCAATTAACCAGTTTTTCAGAACAATCAATCTACGATAGAGTAAATCTTTTAAGTGATGAGATTCTACATTTACCAGGAACATTTTTAACTATCTGGACAACTCAAAAAACTTTTTATATATTTCAAATTAATAGAGATATAGTTTCTAATTTTACATTTGAGATTTTTAAGATATTTGTTGAATTTCATAAAATTTTAATAGTTTTGTTTCTATATTGTTTCTTACAGAACATAAAAAATAAATCTTCTTTAAACAAAAATAAAACTAACTATTTCTATATTCAGATTGTTTTTACTTTTTTTATTTTTTTTACTACTTTGATAACACCGGTGTTGGGCGGACCAAATTATAGATACTACGAACGCTTAGAGAATTATGTTCAGTTTTATCCTTTTTTTATTATTATTTTATATTTTACTTTCACTACATTTACAAGTCAGAAGCAAAACAAAAGATACAGTATTTTTATAAATCTAATTCTAATTACGTTTGTAAGTCTTAATATTTTTATGAGTGTGCTCACAATAAATGAAAACTTAAAATATTCTGGTGATAAATTGACTGAAGCTGATGTTCCGCTTATTCAAAAAATTGAAATTGTGGACTTTATTGCAGAAGATATGAAATCAAAAGGATTATCAAAGGCTTCTATATCGTATGATTTAGGAGGAGGCATCTGGGATTGGATACCATTACATGGAAGTAAATTTTCTACATGGTATCCCAATTATCCTTACACAATAGGAAGAATATATGATTACCTTTTATTCAAAAAATATTCTATTTCAAATTTGTATGAAGGAGAAAACTCTAGAAATTTTGAGGATAGTGAATACATAATATCCTATAAATTTCAAGAATTAAATACACAAGAAGGATTAAATTACAAAAATTATGAATTTAAAAGATTGAGACTGTCTATTAGAGATTAAAGTCTTAGCTGTTTTATTTTTGATAAAATACACCAAGTGCAGGAGAATCTTCTAATAATAAATAATAAACATTATTAACGTCGTCATATTCTAAATCTCTAATTCTTTCTTCAATTCGATATCTCTTAAAAGAATTCATACTGTTGGCTTCGAGATTAGCACTAATGTCAAAAATAGTTCTACCGTTAAGTGTTGAGACAAAAAAAGAATCATCTTCTACAAAATAATTATTTTCTACATCTGATATTCCAATGCCACCAAAGAAACCCACATACTGATAGAAAAGTGGCTCTCTCATACCAAACTCTGTATGAGAATTATGTAGTGGAGCTATATCTCCATATAATTCATAATTTTCCTCATACCAATGTTTTCCATAAGATGAAATTGGCCATCCAAAATTTTGTTTTTGCCCAATCTCTATTAAATTTACTTCATCTCCTCCTACTGGGCCGTGCTCAGTCTCAACCAAAAAATTAGAATTTTTAGTCATAGCTAAACCCTGAGGATTTCTATGTCCTTTAGAGATAATTTCATATGATCCGTCATTTAAACTAATTGACAATACTTTTCCAAAATATGAATTATCGTCTTGAGCTTTCTCCCATCTTCTAAAATCTCCAGTAGAAAGTCCAATTTTGTTATTAGATAAACTAATTAATTTTCCTCCAGAAACATGTGCGTTAAAAAGTGGAAATTCTGTTCTTAATATACATTCACTATTTTTAAAAAAATATGAAAATTCAATTTCTGCTAAATTATTAATATCTACATCACCTACTAAGATTTCTATATTTATACAATCTTGTTCAATTTCATTTACAAAACTTATGTACATTTTGTCATTGTGTATTAATAGATCTTTTACACTTTCCCAACCATTAGATGGTTCATCAAAAAAATTATTTCTTTCAAAAATAAATTTGTTGTTCACGATGTTTTTAAAATTAGTTTTAATTAAATTAAATTCTACATTTTGTGTTAAAAGTTCTTTGGTTTCTAAATATGACAATACTCCCATGCCATTGATATAAAATAGTTTATTTTTATATACTTCTAAGTAACCAATAGATTTTGAACCAGCCACGTTATATTTTAACCAATAACAACATAATGAATATTTATCTAAAATGTATTGATTTTCAAAATTTCTAGAACCAATGAAGGTACTATTAAAATCATTAATTTCTTCCAAGATTTCTTCATAATTTGGATAGAAGTCAGTTACTGTTGCAACATCATTAACATATGCAAAATCTAGATTTGGGTAATAGTCGTCAGGTCTGTTGTCATCTTTTTTATTTGATTCCTCTTCAACAGATGTATTAACTGTTTCCTGACTTAAGTTTTGAACAACTAGAAATGCAAGTGCCAACAGAGAAACAAAGCTTACAATAAGTGAATAGTTTTTTGAAACTTTATTTAATTTTGTATATCCATAAATTAAAATTGGAAAGATAAATAAAGATAAAATTATAAATATTCTCGAAGCTGTATAAATTCTTAAAAAATACATTGAGATCAAAACAACAAATGAATTAATAATAAAATAAATTGAAACCTTATTAAATCCTTTTTCATTTGGTCTGTATCTTGATATAAGAACGTAGTAAGCCGCCGTACTGATTATTGAAACAAATAAAGAAAAATAAATTGATTGAAATAAAAATTGTTCAATGTTTAAAAATCTTTCAACATCATTGCTTAATAGTTCAAAATCCAGGGATTTGCTATTTAAAAATATAAACTCAAGGTTAATTAAGGATACTAAAAAATATACTAAATATTGCACATACAATTATATATCTTTGCACAAAATTTAATAAATCAGTGTATATAAGAAATTCCAATTTATAAAACACAGATAAATTTATGATTAACTGATTAAAATTTAAATTGTATTAACAAGGGAGTAGTGAACCATTTAAATGGTTGAAAATGCTTTGTCATCTTATATCAACATAGACTTTCAATTTTTGAGACTATTTTTATTTTGTGTAGCCTTAGGCTTGTTATTTAGATTGAACCTATCAATAATCCATAAACAGGTTTGGACTAGAACCAAGAGTCAACAATTGATATTTGCTACTCTGCCAGCAGTCGGGTTTGTTATTACAAGTGTAATATCTGGAAATATTGCATTATCGCTTGGAATGGTAGGGGCATTATCTATAGTAAGATTTAGGTCACCAATTAAAAACCCATATGAATTGGTTAGTTATTTTTATCTAATAACTGTTGGCATTGCTACCAGTGTTAATCCAACAATATCAATAAACTTTTTTATTGCGACGATTCTTATTTCTCTTTTGATTGAAAGTGGAAATTTTATTGGTGAAAGGTTTGGTTTAAATTCTTCAATTAATGAAATTGATGAATTTACAAAAACTAATTTTCTTCTTTTAAAAACAAAAAAAAAGATTGATGAATATGCAGACTCAAGATTCTTGCGAAACTTTTCTTTCAGTGAAAATGAATACACCTATAATTTTTCAGATAATGACATTACAAATCTCGAAAAAATACTAGATCAAATTAATGAAAGCGAAATTATTTCATATTATTTTGAAAAAAACTAAATGTTTAAAAATATTTCTATAATATTTTTATATTTAATCACACTATTTTCTTTATTTTATTTAATTCCTCAACCTGAACCTGAAGAAACAAATATAAAGATAGATGATGAATTCATTGATTACCCATGCAAAAACTTTGATTACAATCTTTTAAGTTCGTACAGGTTTAATGACATAAATAACATAAATATTAAAATACCAAATAGCCAAAATTGGTATGAGAATTTTTTAAAAGCTAGTATTACTGGAAACTATATAAATCAAAAATTTAAGAATTATTTTAATTCAAATGTTGAAATTTATTTTAATGATGGATTGACTTGTACTTTAGATGCTGAAATAAGAATACATGGAGATTTTAAAGATCATATCAACGTTAATAAATTAATAAGCTCTTTAGACGTTCGATTAAAATCGGGAAATATTTTAAATATAACAAAATTTATGCTTTTGATTCCTGACACGCGTGGACATGAAAATGAAATATTTACCAGTTTGCTAATGAGTGAATTAGGCTTCTTGAGCCCAAGAACTTTTTATACAAATGTATCAATAAATTCTGGTAAAAGTCATAAATATATTTTCCAAGAAAAAATTACCAAAGAGTTTATTGAAAATAATTTCTTTAGAGAGTCTGCGATCATAGAAACAAATGAAAAATATGTTTGGGAAAATGATCCTAATGATGAATATTTCAGGCAAGATTTACTCGATGGAGTTTTACCTCTTGAAATTGGTAAAATAAATAACAGAAGGTGGGCTTTATTAAACTTTAATAATTTTCAAATTTCTCTAGATGCATTAGATAAATATAATAAAGCAATAAACTCTACATTTTCAAATAGAGAAATCAATAATTATTTATTAAGTACAAACTCTATTGATATTTATAAATTTGAGTCTGCTGTCTGGGCTCTAAGAGCAAAACACGCGACAGAAAATACTCATAATAGAAAATTTCTTTACAACAAAATAAATGAAGAATTTATTCCAATTTATTACGATGGAGATTCTTCAATATTAAATATTGAGGGTAGCGAGGAGATAGATTATAAATATTACACTCAATATGGCTCTTTAATTGATGCTGCAACATTGCTTTTAAACACAAAAATTGATTTAGAAGATTTTAATTCAAAACTAACTGAAAGAGGAGTTAATTTAAGCAATGAAGACACTCAAATGTATATTGAAAGATTTTATGGTAATTTAAAGTTCATATCAAACTATGATCGAGAATACTTTAAAAATAAAACATTTCCTTTGGAGCCATCTTTATTAAACCAAAGAAAAAATACTCAAACACAGCTTCTTTTTGCAGATTACAAAAATAATATTTTTGAAATATGTGATCAATATTTAAGAAATTGTACAAATATTGATGCACCGGATTATAAAAAACTATTAGATGAAAATCTTAAAATTAATGGCAAAATGACTTATTTATTCGGTATTAATAGAAACTCATTTTTAAAAAAAACAAATATAGAAATATCTGAAAACTCAGAAAAAGTTGATAATTTTTATATTAAAAAATTTAATAGCCCAGATATAAACATAGATGCCAATACAAAAACAATAAATATTGTTTATAAATCTTCCAGTGACAGAATTTTAGTACTTGGAAATGAACTAATTAATGATTGGAACTTCAATATTTTTAATGATTCAAATTTTATTATCAACGAAGAAGATTTTTTAAGTAGAAACGATGAAAATTTACTTACTGGTTGTATTACTTTTTATAATGTGAATGTTGAAAATGTTTCTATCGAAGCAGAAAATATGGTTTGTGAAGATAGTGTAAATTTTGTTAATTCGAGAGGTGAAATTAGTAAAATTAAGATCGAAAATTCTAGATTTGATGGACTTGATATTGATTTTTCATCATTGAGAATAAATACAATTGAGATAAATACATCCAAGAATGACTGTGCAGATTTTTCAAATGGTAACTACTTAATCATCAACGCGAGAGTTTCCAATTGCCTTGATAAAGGTTTTTCAATTGGAGAAAAATCAGAAATTGAAATAGATAGCCTTATAATTGAATCATCAAAAACTGGAATTGCTGTAAAAGATAGCTCTTTTGCTGAGGTAAACGATTTTAATGGAGAGGATATTGAAAGTTGTTTTCAAATTTATCAAAAAAAACAAGAATTTGGACCCGCTTATCTAAAAATCGGATCTCTGAATTGTAGTGGATCTAAAGGAAATATAATTCAAGAAGGATCAATTTATGAAAACTAAATTATCGAGAAGAGAATACAAAATAATAATTGATGATCTAAATATTTCTAAATTTTTAAAAATTATTAATCAAGATTTTGATAAGTTGCATGAAGATAGGTGTATTAAATCTTTATACTTTGACACCATTAGTTTTAAATTATATCGGGAATCACTTTTTCAAGATTCCGATCGTTTGAAGATAAGGTTTAGAAATTATCCTAAAGTTGATAAAAAAATTTATAGAGAAATAAAGTTCAACACTAGAGATGGCAAAAATAAAACTGTTGAAGAGGTAAGTTTTAACAGTTTTGAAGAAATCAAGGATTATTACTTTAGAGGGGTAGAGTACTTTCCAACCTCGTTTGTTGAATATACAAGGAGTTATTTCGTTGGAGATAATGTTAGATTAACTTTTGATAGAGATTTAAAATATACAAGTCATGAATTTAGGGGTTTAAAAACTGACTCTGTTTCTAGGAAGATTGTTATTGAATATAAATTGCTTAAGAATAGGCAAAATAATTTGTATTCAAAATTCTTTTTTGATAAAAATGATTCAATTCAACACAAGTTAATTAAAAATCCTCAAAAGTTTTCAAAATATGTTGACTCTGTTGCTAATTTATATAATCTCTAAGTAAATGATCAAGTTCAAAATAAATCCCCAACTTTAAAGATGAAAGTCACTAAAAATAATTTCGAAACTTTATTTTTAGGAATAGTTATCTTTTCAATTATCACTTCAATGATTTTTATAGAAAATCCAAAAATATTTCTTAGTATCATTGTTGTAACATTTACTATCTTGCACTTTCTTTTCTTTCATAAAAATAAACTTGAAATAGAAGATAGTAAATTTATTCAAAATTTTTTAAATTTTTTTAATTACATGAAAAAAAAGAAATTTTTAAATTATTTTTTACTCTTTCTAATAATGTTTTCAATTTTTGCAACACAGTTTGCTTATTTAGAGTACGAAACAATAGATTGGGACGTAAATACCTACTTGGTTGTTTCCAATGATATTATTAATGGAAATCTTCCTTATGAAAATGAGTGGGACGATAAAGGGCCATTTTTATATCTTACTTACTCACTTTTTAATTATTTAAGTTCTGGTAGTTTAGTTTTATTTAAAGCTTTAAATAATTTTTTATTTTTAGTAGTTGTTATAAATCTATATTTGTCGATCTACCTTTTTTCAAATTATAAAAGCCATTCAAAATCTATTTTTGGATCTCTCCTTTTCATACTTTCTATGGCAGCGCCATGGGGAACTGTCGAATATTCAGAGTTAATTGGATTATTTTATCTTTCAATAAGTATTTTGTTTTTAAATTTACAAAACAAAAAATTAGTCTATTTATCGGGTATTTTTTTTGGTATAGCAACACTTGTTAATCAAGGAATTGGTGTTTTTTTAATTCCATTAATTTATCAATTAATCAAAAAAGAAAATCCAAAAAAATCAATAATTAGATTTTTAATTTCTTTTCTAGCCATCCAGGGTTTTATGATGATTCTCTATCTTGTAAATGGTCTTATAAAAACATATTTTGTTACTTTGCTTATTGTTCCATTGTCTTATGTGGCTAGCGAGGCAAGTTTGTACACATTGTTAAAAGAACTTTGGGTTTTTAGTAAATCTATTCTAGATTTCAATGTGTTTGTATTCGTTACATTTATTTTCATATCCACAATTCTTTTTCTATCATTTTTGAAAAAAACTTTTTGGTTTGACGAACGAAAGTTATTCAGTAATACAGCAATTAACTTATTTGTATTGTCGTCACTATTATTTTATGTACTTGGCTCTACAGGTTATTATCATCATCTAATTTTTAGTTTGTATTTTATCTGCCTTTCAGTCTCGTTAATTCAAAATTTGAAAAGTGAGATTATTTTTACAATTTTTGTATTAATTTCACTCTTTACGACATTGCCAAAAACTATAAATAATTCGATAGAGAATTTTAATAGTTTAAATTCAATTCAAGAAAATTACCCACTTTACCAACTCTCACAAGAAATTGATTCATATTTTGAAGACGATTATTCTTTACTTAGTCTTGATCACCAATTGATAAATTTTTATTTAAAGAAGCCGAATAGTGCATATGTGATTCACTCCACGAACTATAAAGAGTATTCAATAATTAATAATTTAGAACGATTTGGTTTAATGGAACAAAAATTAATTAGTTTTATTATCGAAAGTGAACCAGATGTAGTTATATGCTCAAGTTTAACAAAAACATATATTGATGAAATAAGTTGTGAGATGACAGAATTTAATAATAAGTACATTTCATTAAATACTGAACAATACTTTACTGACAACCTAAGAACTTATTACGGTGATCCATTTCGTGAAATATATGTATTTATTAAAGTGTCTGAATAACTTAAGGAAGCCTTACCTCTTCAAGATAAAAACCTGAATCAAAACTATTTAATTTAATCATTTTGTCATTATCATTTTCATATATACCACTAGCTACAAAGAGAACATCCTTATTTGCATTTACTTCACAAAAAATCTCATCAGAATTTAAACCATAATCACCAGAGATTATGATTAATTTTTTTCCCTCAAAATTTAACCAATCAAGCATGTTTTGATTTAATTCATTTTCCAACAAATCAGGACCATTTTTTCTTGGTTTTTGTTCTGTCATATTTTCCCAAAATATTTGATGAGAAAAAAGAACCACAACTTCATTGTTTGAATTGTTTATAAAAAAATTAATTTTATCTTGATCAAGTTTCTTTGGTAACCAGTTTGGTGTTGAAAAGTTTGCAACAATTAAATCTATTTTGCTTTCTTTAATCAAGAATAAATCATCTTTAAAAACTTCATAATAATTATTAATTGAGCCTTCAATTATTTCATGATTTCCAACCGCAAACAGCCCTTGATTAAAGTATTTGTTTACTTGATTTTGTACCAATAATAAATCTGCCTTACTGCCTGATCTTACAAAGTCACCAGTAAGTATCAAGTTTGTTTTTTCATCTAAGCTTTCAAAATAATTTAACACCTTATGTGAAAGACCCTTATTGGAACCTGCGTGATTTCCATATGCGTGTCCAATTATCAGATATTCATTGGATCTTGTTCTCAAATTAATAATATTTGGTTCAATAGAAAATACATTTAGACAAGAGTTGTTATCTGTTTTATCGATACCATGACTGTTTACTTCAAAAAGATAAACAAAACTTGTTACAAATATAAGAAGTATTATTAAGCTTAATTTTCTAAAAATCTTCAAAACTATCCTTTTAGATCAATCTTAATTTATAAGACCATGAATCTTTATTATTATTTTGATCTTCTTCATTTGGTAAATCAGATTTTATATATGTATTATGACCAAATTTAGAGAAACTAAGTTCGAGAACATCTGGTTTGTTTTCTGAGTATAAGTCTCCATAATTATTTACGTGAACATGAACCAGCTTCAGAGATATTGACTCAATAAATTTTTTAATTAACGACATATTTTTATTTACATCATGAAACTCTATAATCAGACCATTAAGTAGCTCACTTTTTTCAATTATGTCATTAAGCAAAGAATACTCGACTCCTTCAATATCTATTTTTAAAAAAATTGAATTACTGTTTTTTGGTACCTTTTTAAAAACTTCTTTAATAGTCACATTATTTCCAATATATTTTTCATAGTGATTAGGACCTTTTTTATTATTGAAAAAATTAAAAAATCTATAAAACTTTATTGGGAGCATTATCCAATATTTTGTTACTTTAAAATATTCTTTTCTTGGTTTTTTGATAGTACCAATAAATCTCGTTTTTAATTTCCTTAAAAAAAATATTGGGCCAACTGATCCATCGTATGTGTGTATAAGACTATTTGTTAATTTGTGAAACTCTTGTTCAAAAGACCAATCATGATCAATTCCAAATGAAATAAGAGTCTGAGTTTTTCTAAGAGACTCCTCATCTAATTGATATCCGCCATCATACATTTTTCCAATTCTTATCAGTTTTTTACATTCAAATGGTTTGAAAAAAAAAGGAAGCTCTAGATGTTTTACTTGATTATCATTCATAATTTGGAATACGTATCTTCACCTCTTTAATATATCGTTTCCAATGTAAACAAATAAACTTAGTAAAACTAATAGAAAAAAAATAGATATCGATTCTGAATTTTCAACAAGCCTCATTATATCTTCATTTGGTGTTCGGAAATTATTTATGAAATCCAATGGAGAAGTGAAAGTTCCAATAATTTTTATAATTATTATTCCAAAGAAAGAGGTAAATACAACATTTAAATAAGAATCAAATAATATGAAACTCTTCAATAATCCTATTAAATAATCTGGATTAACAAATTTTGTTTCTTGTCCAAAAGAATTTATGACATATTCGCTATAAAGAATACTTTCTTGGGAGGCTTCAAAAAAGACCTGTGAAATAATTGAGAAAATTGAAAATAAAATTAAATATCTTTTGATAATTTTATTTTTGTTTAAAAATTTGAATAAAAAAAGTAAATATATGGGTGTTAAAGAGTATAAGTATCTATAGCCATAAGAATAACCAGTGTTCTGTAAAACAACGATTCCCATAAAAGGAACAAAGCTAACAAAAAAAATTGAAAAAGAAAGTATATATTCTCTTTTATACAAAAAAATAAAAAAAGAAAGAAACCCAATAAATATAATTGGAGAAAAATATAAAATTCCAAATTCATATCCAAATAAAATAACAATTAGTGACTCCAAAATAAGTTGTATATTTTCAAAAAAAAGTTCTGGCTGAAAAAATCTTTCATAATTATAAGTCAATCGATCTTCAACTTGCAAAAAAAGATCTGAAGGGTTCAGAGTAAGTACTCCGTAAAGTTGATAAGAAATGTAATAGTAAATTAATGCCCCAATCAAAATCCCGAAAAAAAAATAAGTCGATAAAAAATCCTTTATTAGTTTTTTATTAAATACTATTGCATAAATTAGGGGAGAAATAAAAACATGATAATTACTCCACCGAATCGAAAAGACTAAAAATAAAAATATAGGTATTAGAAAAAGAATGAATTTTTTTTTGTAACCTTCTTCAGTATTCTCAAATTTAAAAATAAGATAAAAAATTAATACCTGTCCAAAAAATTCATAAACATGACTCATACTAAATCTCTCGAAAGCAAAATATGAAACACCCGAGCCTAGAGACAAGATTATTAAATATAAAAAATCAACTTTAATTTTTTTACTTGAAAAAATATTAGATAACATTTTTGCTGACAAATATATATAAATTATTGGAACTAAAGAGTATATAAAATAGTTCAATGAAACTACAGAATCTAAATTTATAAAACTACTTAATAAATTTGAAATAAATATAAATGGTGCTGCAAATATGCCTGACCCTATTGGATGTACAGGAACAGGAGAGTCATTTAATTTATTAAGGTTTCTATAATCTGCCCCTTCCATTTGATTGGAATAATCTAAGTCAAAATCTTTAACTATTGTTTGGACATGGTAATAATATTCAGCATCATCAACAATTAATCCTGGAGGATATTCATAAAATCTAAAATCAATTTTTGTAAATATCAACAGTATGAAAACAGTTGTTAGTATTTTGACGTATTTATTTTGAATTATTTTTTTATCGTTTCTAATAAATTTATTCTAATCAAATATTTTAAAACACAAATATAATATAAATTTCCGAAAAATCCGTTGTGGGTAGTACAAGATTTGAACCTGTGACCTTTCCCCTGTAGGCAAGAAAAATTAAATTCTATTTGTCTTTTGATTGATTTAATTTGTAGGGATTGGGTGAGGGTGGACATCCTGGAGGACATTTAGGCTGAACTGTTCTTGTTTGACCAGGAATAATTACAGACGTTCCAGCATTTACAAATGCAACAGACCATCCCCACTTTTCTGGATCTTCAATAACTAATTGCGTATTTGAATTAAAACCAAAACCTTCATAATACTGAAGCATATATCCCATACCTTTTCGTTTATTGATAAAGCTTGACTCTCGTTTGTTTCCATTATTCTCTGTAAAAATAAATTTTAA
>MDTD01169551.1_pt1 | contig 14929 bp, 15 predicted proteins | sample 811221 | NCBI WGS metagenome assembly MDTD01 (sample SAMN05326646, study PRJNA326480) | marine metagenome | isolation source: seawater | place: Pacific Ocean: South West | collected 2011
AGCCTTTTCATATGCATATCTTGTATAGGGGAAAGTTCTATATCCCAACTGGTCATCCCATAAGTGTATGAGATTTTTTTCTCTTTGGTAGTAGACGTTCTGGTACAAATTTATTTATTTTTAATCTTCGTCATCTGTATTAGATACGAAGTTCTTTGTTTTCTCTTTATGACATGAGTTACAAAGGAGTTGAACATTGTTCGGGTCTTTATCTCCTTTACCACCTTCTGCGTATTCAAGCTTGTGGTCTTTATCATCTCTTACCGAGATTCTTGTTCCACACTTCTTACACTTTCCATCTTGAAGTTGCCAGACAAACGAACCAGTTCCGAAAGAGATGGCTCTTTTACCATCTCTTACCGAGATACCAGTTTCATCTAAAAATGATTGATGTGTTTTGTGTTGAGAAAACACTTTATCGAACTCCTTAACCAATCCAAGAACCAATTTCTTGTTGTTCTTAGGTTGAGATTTCATATCATCAAATGTCCATGTTTCAGTTGAATCATTGTAACCAAGTGTTGTTTTTAGATTTTTCATCAAATCTTGAGCAAACAACCAGAACTTGTGGTAATCTTTAACAACTACCTTTACATCGATATCATCATCCTTGTACAAGAATCTTAAAAAGGAAAGGAATGTTCTCCAACCTTGTAATCCCCACAAGCTCTCGTTTTCATAATCTTTCTTTTCCTTAATAACATCAGTATGAAGTGTAGTAAAGATATCAAAGATGTGTTTCCACGATTTTGATATTGTTTTACTTTCTGAGAAATCAATGAACTCTTGTTGAGTGATGTTTCTCCAACCGTAGTTTTCAAAACAAACACATTGTAGAACTAACTTACTGAGGTCATATCTCAAACCACCGATTGTGGTTAGTGACCAGAGTTTGTTTACTTTCTCCCATTCAGGTCCATCAGTTTCAATCTCATAACCAAAGTTATTGAAGTGTCTTGCGAACATCATTACTTCGTTCTGTTCAGCAGTGACAATCTCCATTGGTTGTAATTTAGTATTACCTGTGTTATGTGCTTTAAAAATCTGAATGTGTTGTTTTTGTGTTCCTATGTGAACAACTGATTCACATTCTACTCCATCCAAGATAGTATCCATAAGTAATTGGTATATCTCGTGAGTTTTAAAATCCTCAAACTTCATCCCACCACACTTAATAGTTTTGTGTTCAGAATGTCCGATAAATTTTAGTACCGCATCTTTTGGTAGTGATAATATATTGTTAAAGAATTTCTTTAGAATTGTTAACCTTTGTTGTGAATCAATCACATCCATTATAGAACCTTCTTTATTAGTACCAAAAATAAACTGAGAATCAACTTCACCTCTTAGTAATGCAACTAAAAGTTCTTGTTGTTCTTGGATTGTTTTAACAAAGTGTCTTTGGTATCCTTTAGGAATCTTCCACAATTTAAACAATCTTTTTAACTTTCTATTACTCATCAACTCAATTTCAAAAGGAGTATCAAAGAATAACGCCCTCATGGGTATTCTAAGTTTGTGTTTATATTGTGGTAACGGTGGGGTTACTAACAAATCGTTTTGAAAATCCTTACCTCTGAAGGATTCAAACTCGTATTTAGTGAATAACTCACTACATCGAGTGGCAACAGTACCTGAATCATAAGGCTTCACTACTGTTAATGTTTGTGTCATATCTTATTGTTTTTAATTATTTACATAGTAAATATACGAAATTATTTTGACAATTCCAAATATTTTTCAAACTTTTTATCATACCAGAAGGTTCTTTTTTGTTTATCCTTCATATTTTCTCTTCTACCATAGAACTGCATCCAATCATTCCAAGTTAAACCGAAATCTATTGCAGATTCATTTTCATTCATCCAGGTGTATAATTGTCCACCACCCAATCTATAACTCCAATGTACTTGTGAGATTACATGGTCGAGGAATCCGTCTTGTTGAACAAGGTTTCTAATAGGTTGGAATGGATTTTGTCCCCACTTACCTAAGATTTCTGCTCGTAGATAATTACCGATACCATTCCACCATTTTTGATTCATCAGTTGTTCGTGTGCTGGTTTATCGAAATCTCTATGTTCTATGTTTTGAAGAATGTGTTTTCTAAATCCTTCTTCATCATCAAATAAATCTGGTCCTCTGTTCTCGTTCCAATCTTTACCTAATGATTTACCAAACCTTCGGATATCACACCAAGTAAAATATTCACCATCATCCATTTTAAATCGTATGTGGGAATGTTTCCAATGTTTATTTGAATCATCACTTGGTTCTGTAAAGTTCTTAAACCCTCCACTCATACCCAATGTGATAACCACAGGTTCGTTATCGAAAAATAACTTCATCTCTTTTCCTCTACTTGTTGCGGATAAAGTTTTTCCGATTACATCTATATTTTCTATTTCTTTGAGTTTGTTTGATTGTAGATATTCTACATCAACGATTTTTCTTTTTTCGTTTTTTCTTGTTACAAACTCTGATGTTATTCTTACTTCTGATATTTCTGGCATATAGCTAATATACGAATTATTTTTCAAATATCCAAATAGGTTCACAAAAAGTTTTATCTTTATTTTCCTCTGAGGATTTTAATACTTCTTCTGAGTATTGTTTTTCATTAGATTCAGTTTGTTTAACAGTACCAGCACCTCCACTATTCGGTCTTTTTGCCATTTCCATACCAATACACCCTTTGTAAGTTAAACCCTCTGATTCTAATAATTCACACATCGGTTGTGTTATCTCTCTCCAATCTTTACCACTACCTTTTTCATTTGTGTAAACATCTGCGATGTTAATCGCCATCTTACCACCCTTCTTTAAAGTTGGTATAATTTTTTTCAATGCTTTATGTAGAAAATATTCATTCCAAGCATCGATTGATTTGTATCGTATCCAACTTTGAGTATCATCATCCCCATATCTTTCTACATTAAAATAAGGAGGTGAAGTAAAGACCAAATCAAAATAATCTTGATATTCAGAGTAATCAAAATCTTCTGCTGGTGATTGGTGTAAATCTACTTTTGTTGGATTCTCAAAAAATGTAGTGTGTTTTTGGTAGAACTCTGCTTGTTTTTTGTATATAGGATGGTTCTCTTTTCTTGGGTCTATCCCAACATAATGATTTATAGTAGAACTTGCACAGGCACCCGATAAACGGTCTCCCCAGCCTGCTGAAAAATCTAACATTTTTTCACTACCAAAATATTCTGTTAAACATTTAGTGACATTTGGTTTGTGCTGAGATGCAATATATTTACGAAGTGATATCATCAATCTCAATTCCGATTTACCAATCTTATCTAATTTCAAACTAAACGCAGCACCCATCAATGAAATCATAAACGGCCTTGTCCTCCATGTCCTTGCAGGACCAGGATAACCGCTCGAACAAATTGACCATCGGTTTGATTCTTGCCACCAATTACTTGAAAGATTTCCTACATTGTATCTTTTAAAGAATAAAGGTTTACCCTCGTAAGTAAGTGGATATTTAGATTCTCTTGATTGTCTTTGAAACCATTCCTGTCCTTCAATTAATAATTCGTTCCAGCGTATTCCTTTTAACTTACCATAATCTAATCTACAATCTTCCTCAGAGTATTTTTCTGTTTGATATGGTAGTGGATATGTCATACATAAATCTGCAAGTTTTTCTTTTAACTCATCCTTTGGGTATATACCTTTTAAAGTTTGCCACTCTTCCTCATTTATTTCTAAATAAGGTTTCATCCCATAAAATTTCTGAATGTAATCTTCTCCGCTGTGCATATTATAAGTTTAAAGATTTTCTATATGAACCTCCAATATTCCAAAAAAGTATTTTACCATCGAGTTTTTCTATATTATTTTCTAACCACCACCACATTTTTCTTTCCCAAAACTCATTCATATCAAATGGATATTCTGTAACTCCATCCATAAAATCATCGAATGCATATTCTGATTTGTAAATGTGAATATTATTTAAATCACCTGCCTTGTTTTCATTTAAAATCTTTTGAGTAGATTCTATTGATGACATTGTAACAGTATGAACTTGTCTTTTATTTTTAAGTAAATCTTTCCAATCCTTATATTGTAAAAACTCTCTAATCAAACCAGATGCAGTAACCCCACTACCGATTGATACAACAAGGTGGTCGAAATCTTGTTTTTCCAAAACCTCTTTCATTCTTGATTGCATATAGTTTACATAAGTTGGGTGATTAAAAGCATAAGGTAGTTGTTGCCAACCCTTTCTTTTTGCAATACCACCTAATTTATTTTCAAGTAGTTTCATCATATTAGGTTTTAATGGATTTAGTTTTGCACCATTACCTTTGATGATTTCTAATATCTCTGGTGGATATGATTTTGAGTTTGGATATGATGATATAAATTCTATACCATATTCTTTACATAATACTGATAATGTCCAACCAGTCCAACTACCATAAACCGAAAGATGTGTAAGTGGTTTTGATTTATCAATATAATCTGATTCTAATATTTTACGAATACCCTCAATCTTTGCCCATCGAGGAAGAGTTGTACCATTACCAACTAAATCATCTCTTTTAACATGGACTGTCTTTCCTTTAAGAGTATATTTTTCTATCGGAGTTTCTATCATATCCACTTATAAATTCCAACATTATTATTCTTTACTTGTTCTCTAAGTTTTCTATGAGAGAATCCATTTATTCTTTCAAAGTTATCACAAATAACATGGAATAGTTTTTTTCTATTTCTAAAGTTTATGTTTGAATCTTCTAAAATAATTGTTTCAATATATTCTTTGAAGTTAGTACCTTTTTGAAACGCCCTTTTCTCTTGGTCTAATATCTCATCAGGTAATTTACCTCTGAATGCATCTGCAAGTGGTCTTTTCCATTGTCCTTTATCTGATAAAAACTCATCTTGTAAATTAGTAGTGTAATTTAAAAACTCAGTATCAAAGAATGGACATCTTAACTCAATCGTTCCATAGTTCATGAAAATAGTATTACCTCTTAGTAAGTTACCATAGTGTTGTTTTTCAAATAAGTTTTTTCTTACATCACTCCAATCTGGTTTCTTACTAAACATTCTAAATGTTCCATATGAACCATATGATTCATCAGAACCCTCACCACTAAATGCAACCTTGATTCCATCCTTCACCATCTCTTCTGCAATAAAGGATTGTAAGATTCCTACTTCCATTTGAACTGTTGATGGATATTCAATTACATTAATCGATTCCATAAATCTCTCTTTGATTATCTTTTCATCTCTTGGTACAAATACTTCAACAAGTTCAACACCGATTGAATCCGCACAAACTCTAGCCTTTTGTAAATCTTTTGATTCTTGGTCAAATGCTATTGTGTATGCTTTTATATTTGGTAATCTCTGTGCAAGTAGATATGTAATAATTGCCGAATCGATTCCTCCACTTAAAGATGTTGCAATAGGTACATCAGATAATAATCTTTTATCAACTGCCTTTTCTAATAATTTAAATGTAGTTTTACCAACCTCTTCATGTGATTTAGGTTTGGTTACTTCATCAGAAAATTTAAAGTAAAAGTTTTCATGTACCTTGAAATCATCAGTATCTAAATCTATTTCTATAAGAGTATTTTTAGGTACAATCTGCATATCATTTATACCTTCTTGAGTAAGGATAGATTTTATTTCACTCGCGATAATATATCTGTTAGTATTATGGATGTATAGGGGGATTTTACCCACCCAGTCACGAGATATTATCAATTTGTTCTTATCATATATAACAAAAGAAAACATCCCATCTAACCTCTCTAATTCGTTCTCTTTGTAAAGATATAATATAATCTCTGAATCAGAGTTTGATTTGAATTTATATCCTCTGCCTTCGTATTCTTTTCTAAGTTGAGGATAATTCCAAACCTCACCATTTACAATCAAGTGAGTATCATCAAAACTCATAGGTTGATTACCTAATGGAGATACATCATTAATTGATAAACGATTATGTCCTAAATGAATGGTTTTATCTTTGTATGTAAATTCTCTTATACCTCGATTATCTCTACCACGATGAGATATTTCTTCCAGCATGGTATCTACATCACTATTTTTATAACCAATAGTTGCTACGATTCCACACATACTATCTGTTTAATACTTCTAATAACTTTATTGTTTTCTTTTTTTCGTTATCCATATCACCGATATGACATGAACACGCAAGTGTAGTTACTTTTCCTAACTCTAATCCACTTTGTTCAGCAAGGAAGTGTCCCATCTCTGTTAGTGCAGTGTAATCTGCGTAACCACTTTTGGATACTCTATTTGAACGAAGAACTGATGTAAGGTATAGTTTACCATTTCTCGGTTTCAAATCAATCATACACATACAAGGTTGTGAATATGGATTTCTTGCATCTTTTGTAGGGTCAAAGATAATTAGTTCACATCTTTTTACTGCCTTACCACTTGAAAGGATTTTAATTACATTTTCAATTTGGTTAAATTCACCCCTCCATGATACCATTCTACCCCAATAAGATTGATGATAGTGGTCTTTTATAAATTTATAATCTAATCCTTTCTCTTCTTCAAAGAATGGATTATCTGATTTCTTTTCTTCTGGTTGGAGAAAGGTAACTGTTTTAGCAAAATCGATTCTATCATCTCCCATGATTTCTCTAAAATGGCCATCAAACCAATTATCTGATTTAAATTCTGTAATCTCAGTTACTACATTAAGTTCTTCTGTAAGATTACCAACCCTTACTCCATTTTCTAATAAATGTTTTGATACTTTTACCCAAGCATCACCAGGTGAAGTTGCTTCTATAACTGTCATATATGTGTCCAAGTTTTTCGTTTAACAATTTCTTCTACATTCCAAGTAGATACTTTAAAATTACGAGCTATGATATTGGTAGAAAAACCCTTAGAATAGAGTTCTCTAATTTGTCTCACTTGTTCAGATGTGAGTTTTGCTTTTGGGTGAGATTCCCCGCGTAACCTATTTGAAAAAAACCATAGGGATTTTACCATAACCTAAATTTTATATAATATACGAAAAAATATTTAAAAATCCAAATATTTTTCTAATTTTTTGCTTCGTTGATTGCGTTAATATACGCAAGTTCAGATTGTACTCCAACAAATCTCTGTACTTCTTCACCATTTTTTTCAACAATTACTGTTGGTACTGAGCGAACATAATACTTTTGAGCAATCTCAAATTGTGAATCTATATCAACACTCTCAAAAGAAACACCTTGAAATTTTGTTTGAACATTTTCTATTACAGGTGTTAGAACTTTACATGGGCCACACCATTCTGCGTAGAATTTTTTAACTGTTATCATTTTTTTCTCCTAATTAAATTTAACCATCACATGCAACACAATCTGGGTCTACTGCTCTTTCTGCAATATCTCCTCTAAGAACCGATTCGGTTCTCATGTAATACAAAGTTTTAATACCTTGTTTCCATGCTTCCATAGTAACTTGGTTTATCCACTTCGGTGTTGCAATCGAAGGGAATGCTAAATTTAATGAAACTCCCTGGTCTATGTACTGTTGTCTTAAACCAGCTTGTTTTACCAAGTCCATTTGGTTAATTTCTTTGAATGTTTTAAAGACATCTTTGACAGGATATGTTTTTTCTCTATCTCCATTTTGTATATCTTTACAAAGAACCATTTTACCATCTAAGTAACACCATTTATCTAATTCTTTGATATCTTGGACTGAACCACCATCTGCCAAAATTTTATCCCATGTGTCTTTATTATTGATACCAGCCTTTCTAAGTGCTTTTATTAACTCACCATTTTTTCTGATGAAAGTTCCTTTAGAAGTTTGTTCAGTAAATATATTTGCAGCCCAAGGTTCGATGCCTGGTGATACATGACCTGCTAGTTTAGAATTACTAACAGTTGGTGCAACTGCTCTTAAGTGTGTGTTCCTAAACCCACTTTCATTACACCACAATGGTTCACCTAATTCAGTAGCCATATCTCTTGATGCTCTTTCTGATTCAATTTTCATTTGAGAGAAAATTTTACGAGTTTCAAATTGAGCCTCCATTCCTTCAAATGTAATACCTTTTTGTTGTAGATAAGTGTGCCATCCTAAAACTCCTAATCCTAATGCTCTACCTTTTTCTGCAGATGCAACGGCGTTTTCAAATCCTCTCATGTTTTTTGCTCTTTGAATAAACTCTGAAAGTACACCATCTAAAAACCATGTTGCGGTGTAAACTAAATCAGTATCTTTCCATTCATCATATTTAGCAAGATTTACTGAGGATAAACAACAAACAAATGAGTGGTTTTCATCTGTATGTAGTGTTATTTCTGAACAGATATTAGTCATGAATACTTTTAATCCATTCTTTTTGTACATATCAGGATTTTGTTTGTTTACATTACCCTTGTACATGATATAAGGTTCACCAGTTGCCTTTCTTTTTTGAAGTAATTTACCCCACTTTCTTCTAGCCTCAGGTTCACCATCTTCTAACTTTCTCATAAACTTATCACCAACGATTGCACATTGATGTAAGTTAAGTGATTGTCTATTTACATCACCTTTTGGTTCTCTGATTTCTAACCAATCTTCAAAATCTTTGTGTTCTATGTTAAGATTTACAGATGCTGCTCCTCTTCTTACTGAACCTTGATTGGTAGCAAGGATTGTAGAATCATATATCTTACAAAATGGTACAACACCATCTGATGTTCCATTCTGATTAATTACAGTACCTGCAGGTCTAATCATATTTACACCTATACCTACACCACCACCATGTTTTGCAAGTAACATTAGTTCTAAATTCTTTTTACCTATCTCGTAGATACTATCACCCACATCGATACCAAAACAACTGATTGGTAATCCTCTATCAGTGCCAGTATTTGAAAGAACTGGTGTTGCTAAATTCAACCAACCTTTCCAAATATAATCAAAAAATTTTGTTGCTAGTTGTGGTTTATTTAATCTTTGTGCAACCTTTGTTGCAACCCTCCAATACGCATCTTTTGGTTTTTCACCAGGTAATAGATATCCTTTTGATATGGTTTTAACATATATTTCTGTATTACCCCATGAAGGAAAATCAACATCGATTTCCCACCCGAATTCCTCGCCGTAGTTTTTTGTAGCCATAATTTTTATTTAAAATAAATCTTCCCAATCTTCACCTTCGTTTGCTTTACTATAATCAGTAGGTCTGATAGCGAAGAAATCTGTGTGAGTGTGTCCACCTGTTAGGTGATAGAACCAATCTAAGTTCTCTGATTTTTCTTTATCGTAATCGAAGATACCTTCGTATCCTAATTCTTTTAACTTAGAATTTGTTCTTGCTTTAATAAATTCTTTTAAGTCATCTGCTTTTAGATTTTCCAAATCGCCCATCTCAAACATTTTGTCAATAAACTTAACTTCGAGTTCAACGATTAATCTAGCTGCTTCTTCAATGGAATCTTTACATTGTTCTTTCAATTCTGGATATTCATCACACATATGTCTGAACAACTGACAACCCATTTTAGAATGTAATGATTCATCTCTTACACTCCACTTCATTTGTTGTCCGATTCCTTTTAATTTGTTTCTCATTTGAAAAGAGTACAATACAGCAAAGGAAGAGTAGAGTGAAACACCTTCAGCAAATGCTGAAAAGATTGCTAAACTTCTACCCACCTCTTGTCTTGCTTTTTCATTAGTTGCAAGGTCTGTATGTTTCCATTCTGCGGAAGTTTCTGTAAGTAGCTCGAATTTTTCGGCTACTGCAGGTTCATGTAAAAATGCTGAGAAATTATCTAATCCTAAAGTTTCATTCAAGTAAGAATACGCAGTTGCGTGAATGGTTTCTTGTGAACCAAACATCATCGCCATCTGTCTTATCTCATGTTTTGGAAACCAATCGGTAACCATATTAGTCCAATAATCAGATACTGCACATTCTGTTTGTGCGAATCCTAATAAAATATTACCCACTAAATTCTTTTCTGCATCAGTTAAAGTTTCATTCCAATCTTTAACATCCATTTGCATAGGAATTTCTGTGTGTAACCAAAATGCTTGTGCTTGTTTTAACCAACCCTCATTGTAGTATATTGGGTATTCGAATGGTTTAAACGGTACTCGTTCTGTAAATAATTTGCTCATTTGTAACCTGTTTTTTTATTTGTTTTCTTCCACAGATGCTTTTCGATAATCTGTAACTAATTTTTTGATTTCTCCAATGGCCTTTCTTGCTCTTGATTTTGCTGCCTTAGAAGTTCCATTGTGTTCTGATTCAAATTCTGTAAATAATTCTTTGATTTGTTCGAAAAGTTCTTGTGATTTTGCCATAATTTAATTTCCTTTATTTATAAGTGTTCGTGAATATAACTATAATATATATCTAAAAAAATTGGTGATTTTTAAAATATTTTTTTTATTATACACTATCCCATATTTTCTACATACTTTTTATGTAGTAATTGCCTTCTTTCTAATTGACCAGATGCTGCCTCTTTGGTAGAAAGTATGCCCTCAGCGGAAGTACCATCATATACTTCAATGAAACCTGTATTGGTATCCATTTTACATGGGAAGGTAATTCCATCTGGTCCGAATCTGTTTTTCATAATATGTGCTCGAGCAGTATTGTTGAGTTTATCTTTACTCTTTCTACTCCAACTCATAATAAAATCAGCATTCATTACTTTTGCATATGAATCTGCTATTTTATCTGCCTCGATAACTTCAGAATCAATAGCAGAACGGTTGGTTTGAGATGCAGTCCAAATAGGAATACCAAGTTCACCACTCATTCCTCTTAGGTCGATGTAAACACCACCTTGTTCTGCATATGTGGAATCTGATTTATTAGAATAAGATAAAAGTAAATCTGCATAATCAACAATAATAACATCGGGCCTGTTATCTGTTGCTATCATCTTATCAATATGTTGTTGTAACTTTTTTACACTAACACCCTTTGGAGGAAAATACTTAATTAAAAGTTTTCCTTCAAGGTTTTTGATTTTCCCTTTTACTTCGTCTTTCTTATCCTTCAATTCTGCAGAGGGTATTTTAGTGAATACTGTATCATACCTTTGTCCAACATAATTTTCTGATAATTCCATTGTGTAGTGGACTACACTCAAACCTTGCCGCACTGCTGATGCTCCAAGTGCTGTAAGAATCCATGTTTTACCTACACCTGATGGTGCAACTACAACCCCTAACTCACCTGGTCCTAATCCACCATCCATTAAATCGTTTATAGGTTTCCAATCTGAAGGAACTGTATCTCTTTTTACATCTTCTGCCCTAATATCATAATCTTCTATATAATCATGTCCTAAATCAGTTTCAGTACCAACTTTCATTGCTCTATCTACTAAATCTTTGATTCTATCAAAGTTACCTGCTTTTAGTAAATCTACTGATTGGAGGATTACATTTTTAAGATTTTGGTTTCTACAAAAAGAAGTGAATTCTTTTTTGATATAATCTAAATCAACATTACCAACTTGTGTAAACACATGTCTAAGTTGTTCTACTACTGTAGTTTTTAGAATATCATTATCAAGTTTTGATACTTGAGCCTTAAATACATCTAATGTAGGTGGTTTTCTAAACTCTTCATGATAGTCAACTATCTCATCAACTATCCATTTATTTGCTTCAGATTCGAAAAATCTTGGATTTAAAATCTCACTAAGAGTATCCAAGAATTTTTCATCTGTTAACAATGCCGATACAACTTTACTTTGAAATGATTGCCCGAATTTAGCTAAGTTGTCTTGTTCTGTCATTTAATAATTTTAATCTGTAACTATATTTCCGAATGTTGTTTTTAACCAGTCGTTTATATCTCCCATGTTATTAACAACTTTATATTTTAGTAGAACTTTCATGAACTCCATTTTGTTTAATGGTTTGACTTTTTCATCAAACTTCTCTACTATTTTCATTTTTATTGAGCCACTTATATCAACATCCTTAAGTTGCATAAGTTTTTCGTTCATGATGATTTGTTCTTTTGATTTTAGAATATCATCATATAATTTGATTTTTCCCTTCTTTTCATCTGCAAGTTGAAGTAACTCATCAGATGATATAGTTCTATCCTCAGTCAACTCAGGAAACCTTTTTAAAAGAGTTTTGATTCCACATCCTCTTACACCTGGAATGTTATCACTTGTATCTCCATCGAGAATACGATAAATCAAAACATTACTTGGGTGTAATCCTAACTCTTCTTGAACTAATTTTTGGTTGTAAATTTTCTTTTTTGTTGGTGACCAAACTATTGTTTTCTCATCTACTAATTGTAGGAAATCCTTATCAGTAGACATTAAAACTGCTTGTTCATCTTCTTTTAGAATATCGGTAGTTATGTAAGCCATAACATCATCAGCCTCAACTGAATCATACATCATGAAAGAGACAGGAAGGTGGTCAAGAATGTCTGCGAGCCAAACATATTGCCTTTTCATTGATTCACGCTCTTCTTCTTCGTTCATCAAATCATTGTAGGCACGATTTATTTTAAGTTTACTTTTAGCACGATTTGCTTTGTAACCTTTGTAAATCTTTTTTCTTTTGTGTGAACCACCTTGCCCATCGAATACAACAACAACTCTACTTGGTTGAGTTTGTCTAATTGCGTAACCTATTGAACGAAGTACTCCTGTCACTGCACCAACATGGTCTCCATTATCGTTGAGTGTAGGAATAGATGTCCAACATCTTATAAAGGTATTCAATCCATCGATAATTAGTACACGAGAATTTTTGTGTCTATCGATATTCTGGTTGTGTTCCTTTTCAACCGAAGTTAAAATGTTTTTGTATAATTCTTTCATTAAAGTACTTGTTTATTTGAAAAATATTTATCTAAAGTTTCTAATCTTTCATCTGCAGATGCCAATAATTTCAAAGCCTCTGTTGCGTTATCCCAATAATCTTTTGTGGAATGGTCTCCAATTCCAGCAGGAAAATCTTTGATTAACTGCAACGAAAGTAATGCCTTATTTTTATCAGCCTCAGCCTCTGATTTTAACATTTGATAAAGTTTCGTATCAATTTTAGCCATAATAATTAATCATTTTCACCAGGAGCCTCAGTATCTACTTCCATAGCATCTATATCAAGTGTATCGTTTTTATACTGAAGTATTGTTTGTTCACAAATTCTTTTATAAATCTGTTCTCTCAACTCTACTTTTTCTCCCATCATAGGAATGAAATCCTTAGATTGGAATTTAAAAACTTCACCTGTATCGATATCTACATATTCATACCATGCACCTGCTTGTTTTACAATTTTGTTTTCTTTCATAACTCCAAGCCACGAACCATAATTATCAATACCTCTTTCAAAATATATCTCAAAATCTGCAGCCCTTAAAGGTGGACCCATTCTATTTTTTACGATTTGTGCTCTCACCTTAATTCCAACAGTTCTATCTTTACCATTTACTTTGGTTTTAATCTGACCCATATTTTTGAGTCTGATTCTAACAGAACTATGGAACGCCAACGCCTTACCACCACTCGTAGTCCATGGGTCACCAAACATTACTCCCATCTTTTGTCTAAGTTGGTTAGTAAACACAAGAGAAATCTTTTGTCTACCAATCATGTTTGTGATTTTCCTCATCGCCTTCGAGATGATAATCGCCTTATCAGTCGCATATCCATCTTTATTGTAATCTGCAGCCAACTCATTTTTAGTTGATGCCGCTGCAACTGAATCTACTACTATAGTAACTAATTTGTCTCTATCAGCAGTTCTTACCTTTTCAATTATAGTTTCACAATAATCAAAAATTTGTTCAACTGAATCAGCAGATACATAAAGTAATTTCGAGACATCTACACCAATGGCATCTAAAAATTCTCTACTCACCGCAGTTTCAGTATCAATAAGAACAGCAACTCCACCTTTCTTTTGTGTTTCAGCAAGGAGGTGTGCTGCCAATAGTGATTTACCACTTTGTTCTAAACCTGTAATTTCAGTTATTCTACCAACTGGTAGACCACCATAAGGACGATTTGATATCGCAACATCCAACATAGCAGTTCCTGTCGAAATCCAACCTTCTACATTTGTAGGTGCCTCATCCGAATCTAAAAAGAATGCAACTTTTTGGTCTTTTGCCTGTTTATTTAGAGTATCCGCTAGGATATCTGCTAAATCCAAATCTTTTTTCTTAGCCATTTAGTGGGTATTAGTTGTTAAACAAATCATCAAATGCCGATGCAACATCATCTGTTTTCTTAGTTGCTTTTGGCTTATCTTCATCTACATCAAAAGGTAAATCATCAGTTTTAGTATTCTCTGTAGTTCCAAGAGTTTCTGCAGCAACTGATTCATCACCATCTTCGTTTCTTTCTGTAGTTGGATTTAACCATCCTTCTAATACATTCTTTAACTCATCATAAGATAACTCTGAGTATAATTCTGTAATTTCAGTTTGAGTATCCAAAAACTTAGTAACATCTTCTTTAGAAGCAGATAAAGGTGTTTGGTTAGGTTTAACTCTAATAGTTGTAGTAGGATATGTAGTACCAGCCTCTTCTGCAGATTTGTATTCGATTGTTAAATCTCTACCATTTGCAGGGTCGGTGATATCACCATAATCGGGGTCTGCAATATATCCAAGAATTTCTTGATATACAGTTTTACCAAATCCCCAAAATTTCACTCCTTCTCCCTCTTGTCCTCTAACTAATACAGGTACAAAAGTTCTTAACTTAGGCTCCATCTGTTTTGCAGCCTTCCAATCTTCTTTATCACCCATTCTCTTTAGTTTATCCGCAAACTCTACAATAGGGTCTGGTCTACCAAATGATTGTGGAGATAAATAAGTTTTGTTGTTAATGTTGTAGTGAAAGTAAAGTTCGATGAAAGGATTATCTTTGTCGAACTTGTAAGGTACGATTCTAACTTG
>MDTD01118990.1_pt1 | contig 14926 bp, 14 predicted proteins | sample 811221 | NCBI WGS metagenome assembly MDTD01 (sample SAMN05326646, study PRJNA326480) | marine metagenome | isolation source: seawater | place: Pacific Ocean: South West | collected 2011
GTTGTTCCACCTAATTTTTCGTCAATTAATTTCATACCTTTATAGATTTCTGTTTTTTTACTAAAATAATTAATAAAACTATTCTCAACTTTTAATTTGGTAATGCCGATTATACTTAAAACAACTACTATCCCTGTTATAACAAAAACTTGATTTTTAAAATTGATAGAAATTTTTCCTAAAGAAGAAGTTATTTTAGAGTCAGCATTATCTTTTACAAAAGTATTATTATTTTTTACAAAACCTAATAAACTAGGAAGCAATGTAAAAGTAATTATAAAAGATGTTATTAATCCGAAAGTCATCATCAAACCAAAATCAATGACTGGTTTAATTTCACTAAAGACTAAAGATAAAAAAGCAATAATAGTTGTTAAAGCCGTGTATAGAATTGGCAAAAACATTTTTTTTGTAGTTAGTGTAATTATTTCATGATTATTTTTATTAGGATAAAATTTTCTTAATTGTATAAATCTAGTGCTCATATGAATATTCATCGCCATGGTTAAAATCAACATCAAAGCGATAAAGTTTGAGGAAATTACAGTAACTTTCCAGCCGATAAGACCTAAAAGACCCATCATGATTATTACAGAAAAAAAACAACTACTTATTGGGACAACAATCCAAATTAAATTTCTAAAAACAAACCATAATGTAGCAATAATGAATACAAGTACACCTAAACCAAAAACAATGATATCGCTTTTGATAAAACTCATCATATCATCAGCTATCATTGGTATACCACCTAAATAAATTTTACCTATGTCATCATAGCTTTTAATTACCTCTCTAATTTCTAAGATATTTTTATGATTCTTTTTTTTTATTTGATCTCTAAATATTTGTATTTCCTTATCAGATTTATTTTTAATATCTTTTAATTTTTCATTTTCTTTAATATTAACAATAATTCCACTAGTCTTTCCATCTTCACTTATGACAAAGTTTCTGAAAACTGGACTTGCTAAAATTTCTTTAAATCCTCTTTCCTTATCTACACCCTCATCTTTTAGTGTTTTAAAATTCAAAAGTCTTTCCTGAAGAGGGGCATCAGAATTATCCAATAGAGGTATATCTAAAAGAGTAACAACACTATGTACCCAATCTAAGCTTTGAAGCTTATATTTTAAACTAAGTAGATTGTTAATTGCACCATCGCTAACCATACTTTCGTAAGGCGTATGTGTTAAAACCAGAAAATCTTTTGATCCATATCTATTAGTCACTTCTTTTAAGTACTCCAGATCAGGATCACCTTCGATTAATAGTGTTTCAGATGAGGCATCAAGTCTAAAATCTTTTGAGTAATATCCAAAACTAATTAAACCAATTAATAGAATGATTAAAATAGATTTTGGATTCTTTAAGATTGTATTTTGGTATAAATGATCAATCATTTATCCTGTTATATTGTAAATTAATTATTTTGAGTATCTTTAAATTTTGTAAATCTTTCCTCAAATTCAAGAGTTACTTTACCAATTGGGCCGTGTCGTTGTTTTCCAATGATAATTTCTGCTAAATGTGCAACCTCATTCATCTTTGCTTGCCACTCTGCATGTTCAACTGTAGCTTCTCTTGGCTCTTTTCTTTGCAGGTAATATCCTTCTCTATATACAAACATAACTACATCAGCATCTTGTTCTATTGATCCAGACTCCCTTAAATCAGCTAGTTGTGGTTTATGATCATCTCTCTGCTCAACTTGTCTAGATAATTGGGATAATGCAAGAACAGGCACACCCAATTCTTTTGCAATAGCTTTTAAACCTTGAGTTATTTGTGAGATTTCTTGAACCCTACCATCTTTATTATTAAAAGAACCTTTCATCAATTGAATATAATCAACAACAATTAAATCTAATCCATATAATCTTTTTATTCTTCTCGCTCTATTACTCATTGCTGCGATACTTATTGCAGGCGTTTCATCAATAAAGAGAGGTAATTCTGAAATATTTTTTGAAGTCTCTAAAAACTGATCAAATTGTTCATCTGAAATTCTACCTCTTCTTATGTCGTTTGAGCCTATTCTTGCTTGCTCAGATATAATTCTTGTAGATAGTTGCTCAGAGGACATTTCTAATGAAAAAAATGCTACAGAGGATTTTTTATTATCAGTTTGAATTTTTTGGGCAGCATTAAAAGCAATATTTGTAGCTAGAGAGGTTTTACCCATGGATGGTCGACCAGCAATAATTACTAAATCAGATTGATGAAGGCCTCCTAATTTATCATCCAAATCTCTAAGTCCAGTAGGAACACCAACTATACCTCCTTCATTTTTATAAGCTGCTGAAGCCATTTCAATAGTTTGTTTCATAGCATCATCAAATTTTATTAAGGATGAGTTAAAAGTGCCTTTTTCGGCCAAATCATAAAGTAGCTTTTCAGAGTTCTCTATAATATTTTGACCATTGTTTTCAAGATCGTTCTCTTTGGCATTATCTATTATTTGTTCTGATATTTTTATAAGCTCACGTCTCACAAACATATCATAGATAATTTTTGAATACTCTATTGCTTGTCTGACAGACGTAGAAAATTTTGTTATCTTTACTAAATATTCTGGAATATTGATATCATCTTTTTCATTTTCAAAATAATTCTTTAAAGTAATTGGATTTGCAAGCATACCTTTGTAAATTAAACTTTCTATTGCACTAAATATTTTTTGATGCATTGGATCATAAAAATTTATGTTTGATACAATTGTACTTATTTCATCAAAAATTTCGTTTGTAACTAAAATTGATCCTATAACTGATTGCTCTGCCTCTACATTGTTAGGAAGTTCTTTAAAATTATCTTTTACGACACTAAGATTGTTTTCCATATAAACAATTTATATAAATTGTTTGAATTTGAAATTAAAAAAAAAGCTGTGGATGAAATTGTATAATTATTGAATAGTTTCTGCTGATTGAACGTCAACAGTTATCTCAACATCAACTTCTGAGTGTAAAGAAATTTTAACTTTAAACTTTCCTAATGATTTTATTTCATTAACAGGTTGAATCATTGAGGGCTTAATATCAATTTTACCAGACTCATAAATAAGTTTTGAAATTTCAGTAGGTTTTACAGAACCATATAATTCATTATTTTCTGTGCTAAGTTTTTTTACACTGTATTCTTTTTTATTAATTTTTTCTGCTATCTTTTTAGCATATTGTTTTTTTTCATTATCTTTCTTGGATAACTCAGACTTAATTTTTTCCACTTGTTCAATATTTTCTTTAGAAGCATATAGTGCTTTTTTGTTTGCTATAAGAAAGTTTCTTGCAAAGCCTCTTTTAACTTCAATTACTTCTCCAATAGAGCCTATTCTTTTTAAATTTTCTAACAGAATTACTTTCATTATATTAAAGCTAAATTCCTTGCTCTTTTTATTGAAAGAGATAATTCTCTTTGTTTTTTTTGAGAAACATTTGTTATTCTTGATGGAAGAATTTTACCATTTTCAGAAACATATTTTTTAAGTAGTTTAATATTTTTGTAATCAACTTTAGGAGCACCTTTGGTTGATAGAGGACAAGTTTTTTTAAATTTATATTTATTTGGTTGAAATATACTTAGCTTAGCAAAGTTACTTTGTTTACTTTTTCTATTTCCACTTTGTTTTTTTGGCATTATTAACCCTTGGTTTTCTCATTAACTTCGTTTTTTTCAATATCATCTTTTTTAGCAAAATAATTTGTTTCTAAATCAAAATTTTTTACTTTAACTGTTAAATGTCTTAGTAGTTTTTTGTCAATAGCTTCATTTTTTTCTAATTGTTCAATTACTTTTCCGTTCCCTTTGATTTTAAAATGAATGTAACTACCTTTTCTATTTTTTTTTATTAGATATGATAAATTTAGAAGACCCCAATTTTCAGTTTTTACTACTTCACCATCATTTTTTTCCACAATTTTTGAATATTTTTCTTTTAATTGCTTTAATTCCGCAGGGGAAGTGTCCTGTCTAGCTATAATGGTATGTTCGTAATTATTCATATTAATTCTTTAATAAAAAGTGAGGATATACTATTATAAATTCTCAATTACAACACTAAAAAGAACTAAAATTAAATAATTTTTTTAAATGTTTTCAGTAATTTTTCCTGGCCAAGGCTCTCAGATAGTTGGAATGGGTCAAGAGTTTTTTGATAAACATGAAAGTGTTAAAAAATTATTTTCTGAAGCCAATGATATACTTGGATTTAATATTTCAAAAACAATACTTGAGGGACCAAAAGAGGATCTAGACCTCACGGCTAACACTCAACCAGCAATTTTTTTAGTAAGCTATTCTATTTTTAAAGTTATAATAGAAGAGTTTGACATCAATTTAAATGAAGCGAAATATTTTGCTGGTCATTCTTTAGGTGAATATTCTGCATTAGCATGTGCTGGATTTTTGAATTTTAATGAAACAATTAAAGTATTAAGAAAAAGAGGTGAAGCTATGCAAAATTCAGTTCCAAAAGGAGTGGGAGGAATGTTAGCAGTATTAGGAACAAAAATTGATGATATAGAAAATATTTTAAAAGATAATGAAAATAATTTTAAAGTTGAAATTGCAAACGATAATTCAGATAGTCAAATTGTTTTAAGCGGCAAAATGAATGATATAGATTTAGTAAGTAACCTTTTAAAAAATAAGAAAATTAAAAATATCAAACTGCCAGTAAGCGCTCCGTTTCATTCAAGCTTGATGTCCAAAGCTACTGAAATAATGAAAAATGAATTACTTAACATTAATTTTGAAAATTCAAAAAAAATTTTAATTTCAAACGTTACAGCAGACGAAATAAATAATGTTAATGATTTGAAAAAACTACTCATAGATAATATTGAAAAAAAAGTGAGATGGAGAGAAAGTATATTAAATATGGTCAATAAAGGTGTAAATCAATTTATTGAAATAGGTCCAGGCAAAGTTCTTTCAGGACTTATAAAAAGAATTAATGTTAATAAAGATATAAAAATATCTTCTATTAATACTCAATCAGATATAGAAAGTTTAAAAATATGAATGATTTAAAAAAAAAAAATGTAATAGTGACAGGTGCAACAGGTGGAATTGGCAACGCTATCATTCAAAAATTAAGTGAGCATGGTGCCAATATATTGGCCTCAGGTACCAGATCTGAAAAATTAGATTTATTGAAAAAAAAATTTGAAAATACAAAAGTATTAAAGTTTGATATTTCACAAACTGAAAAAATAGAGTCTTTTATTGAAGATGCTACAAATGAGCTTGGAGGTAGTTTGGATTGTATAATAAATAATGCAGGGATTACTAGAGACAATTTAGCAATCAGAATGAGTCTCGAGGAATGGACAAATGTAATAGATATTAATCTTACCTCTACATTTTTAATGTCTAAGTTTGCAATTAAAAAGATGTTAAAAAATAAAAAAGGTAAAATTATTAATATTACTTCTGTGGTTGGTCACAGCGGAAATTTAGGTCAATCAAATTATACAGCTTCAAAAGCTGGAATAATTGCAATGTCAAAAAGTCTTGCGATTGAATATGCAAAAAAAAATATAAATATTAATTGTATATCTCCTGGTTTTATTAAAACAGCAATGACAGAAAAAATTGATGATAAATTCAAAGATATTATAATTTCTAAAATTCCATCAGCGAGACTTGGAGAACCCAATGATATAGCAAATGCGGTTCTATTTTTAGCGTCATCTTACTCTGATTATATAAATGGTGAAACATTACATGTAAATGGGGGCATGTATATGGCTTGACAATCCAAGTAATTAAACTAATAACGAATATTATAAATAAAGGATTAATATGTCAGAAGATGTTTCAAGTAAGGTAAAAAAAATTGTTGCAGATCACTTGGGTATAGATGAATCAAAAGTTACTGAAGAATCAAGTTTTATCGATGATTTAGGAGCTGATAGCTTAGACACTGTAGAACTAGTTATGGCTTTTGAAGAAGAATTCGGTTCAGAAATCTCAGATAGTGAAGCAGAGAAAATTTTAACAGTGGGTGATGCAGTCAAATTTATTGAAGGCAAAGCTAACTAATTAGTTTTAAATGCCCTCTGCCAATGATGGTATAATGGTAATACTATCCTCTCCCTCTGGAGCAGGCAAAACCACTTTAGTAAATCTATTATCTAAACAACATAATTTTGAAATTTCTGTTTCTCATACAACAAGACAACCTAGAGAAGGAGAAATACCAGATAAAGATTATTTTTTTGTAGATGATAAGGAATTTAGAAGATTAATTAACAATCAAGAATTTTTAGAATATGCAAAAGTTTTTAATAATTATTATGGAACAACTAGAACGCCAGTAATTGACAACCTTAACAGAGGTAAAAATGTTTTATTTGATATTGATTGGCAAGGTGCCGATCAAATTAAAAATAAAAAATTAGATTATAAGTTAATTACCTTCTTCATTCTTCCACCTAGTAAAAAAATTTTATTCGAAAGATTATCCAACAGAGATATGAAGGACAAACTTATTGCTGAAGAAAGAATGCATCAATTTGAGAGAGATGTACTTCACTGGATAAATTATGACTATGTCGTAATTAATGATGAATTAAATAATTGTTACAAAAAAATAAAAAATCTTATAAATGCTGAGATAAATAATGGTTCAAAAGATTATGATTCAGAATTCATAAGAAATCACGTCGAAAAATTAACTTCTTAAATTTTCATACTCAAGCGTCAATTCGAAATATGTTTTAAGATCTAAATTTTGAGGTCTTGAATTAAGATCAATTTTAATTTTTTTTGCTAAGTCAAAATTTTCTTTAAATAATTGTTTAAAAGGTTTTTTAATCATTTTTCTTCTATGCATAAAAAAAACTCTTGAAATTATCTCTAAATTTTTAGGGTTCTTGAAAATGAAGAATTCTTTTTTAGGCTCAAATAATAACAATGTGCTCTGCACCTTTGGTTTAGGGTAAAAACATGCTGGTTGTATATCACAAATCTTTTTTATATTTAGTCTCCAATTTGTAAGTATTGTTAATCTACCATAATTTTTAGAGTTAAAATTAGCTATAATCCTATCAGCCACCTCTTTTTGAAACATTAAAACGAGATAATCAAACCAAACTCTCTCATTTTTAATATTGAGTATCCATTTGATTAATATTTCTGTTGAAATGTTATAAGGTAAATTTCCAAATACTGTTAGGGTTTGATTGCATAATTTATTTTCATCTATCTTCAAAACATCACTATTAATAATTTGATGATTAATATTGAATTTTTTTTTTAATAATTCTGATAACTTTTGATCTTTTTCAATCATTAAAAATTTCTTTGGTTTTTTTTTTAAGATTTCTGTAGATAAATTTCCAGTTCCAGGGCCAATCTCTAAAATATTTTTATCCTTAATTTCAATTAAATTTACAATTTTTTGAATTACGTCGTTATTAATTAAAAAATTTTGTCCCAGGCTTTTTTTTGCCTTTATCATCTTTTGTCTAAAAAATTTAATGCATTAATTAAACTTGCTGGGTTAGATTTGTTTTTTCTAAACATTTGTTCATTTGGTCCATGATCAGGGGTAACTCTTAAAAAAGGTAATCCGATTGTTATATTAATTGCATCATATTCAAATAGGGTTTTAAAAGGTGTTAATACTTGATCATGGTACATTCCAATTATTACGTCAAACTTTTTTCTATTATTTTTTAAAAATATTGTATCAGATGGATACGGACCTCTAATATTAATGGAACTTTTAAGAGATTTTATTACTGGTGATATTATTTTTTTATCCTCATTAAAATTCAAAATACTCTCACAATGTGGGTTTAAGCCCACAACACCAATTCTTGGTTTGTAACCCAAAGTCTTTTTAAAAAAATTATTTACTATTATAATTTTTTCTTTGATTAGTTTTTTTGTAATTTTTTTCGTTACTAATTTTAAGGGCAGGTGTGTAGTTATTGGGCAAACTGACAAGTTTTTGTTATAAATTAGCATAGCAAATTTCTTCTTTTTGAAGCTTTGTGCAGTATACTCAGTTACCCCTAAATATTTTTGTTTCAAGGTTTTTGATTTATTAATTGGACCATTAATCATCTTATTAGTGAAGCCGCTTCTAATTAATCTAAAAGCAGTTTCAAAACATTCTTTTATATAAAAATTTGACTTATTATTTTGTATATCAATTAAGTAAATCTTATTTTTTGAAAATTTTCTTAAACTTATTTCACTTAATTTTATTAAATCTATTGATTTTTTAAATTTATTCACTTTCATTTCATTTTCTAGAATTTTTTTATTACAAATCAAAATTAGAGGACTTCGATATTTTCTTGATTTAATTGATTTGAAAAAAATTTCAAAAAAAATACTTTTTTGCTCGCCTGGAATAATTAATATTGGATCAGAACTCACTTATTTTTCTATTCAGTTTAATTTTATTATAAAAAATATTTGAATATTTCTCTAACTGTTTTGATGTCTCAATCATTATCATCTTATCCAATTCTTTTTGTTTATCTATTTTTATTGGTATTTTCCTTTTTTCATTAATTTTTAATATGAGCATGTTGTTATTTATTTTTATAGGAGTACTATATTGATTAATTTCTAAGTTTTTTAATAATTTAACAATTTCACTTGTTAAATTATTTTCTTTTACCCAACCTACTTTACCTCCTAATTTAGCACTATCTGAAATACTGAACAAATTTGCGGTATTTTCAAAACCATCATTTTCAATACTTGATTGAATTATTTCTTTTAATTCATTTAAAGAGGCGTCTTTACTATTTGTAAAAACAATTTCTGATAAATTATATTCAATTAAAAAATTATTTTTACTAATACTCTCAATTTTCACTAATAGCTCATCTTTATCTATTTTTATATTTTCAATATATTTACTATAGATTAGATTTTTCCACTCATTTTCTATCTCTATTTTTCTTTTCAAATCAATTACTGAAATTTCAAAATTTTTTAGATAGTCATCTAATTGCTCTTCATCTGTAAGATTCAAGTTTTGTATTAAATTATTTAAAACATTATTAATTTGAGAGTTTTCTAAATTTAATTCTTTATATTTTAGTATCTCACCTTTTCTAATTATTTCTTTAGTAAGAGATTTTTTTGCAATATTTGATAATTTACTTTTATCCATTTTGCTTAATTGTGGATTTAAAGCTAAAAGATAATTTGTTTCTTTTTCAATATCATAAGATGTAATTATTTGATTATCAATTTTCATGATAATCTGAAAATTAATTTTAGAATAAACTAAATTTTGAAGGAAAAAAAAGATAAAAATTGAGACAAGTATTTTTTTTATTTGTCTCATTTTAAATTTGGACTATTAAATCCGCCGAATGGTATTATTGAAATCTTAAAAAATAAGTTTTCAGATGGTTTCAAATCTTCATCATTATAAAATTCTTTGTTATATTCAATCCCAGCAGTCAAACAATCATTCTGATATTGATATATTAAGTTATAAAACTCTGTAAAACTCTTTTCTTTATTTTCCCTAGTCTCAAAAATTAAACTATTATTATCGTTTAATTTGTATTGTAACTCGCTTTGTAAGTAAGAAGTTTTAAGATTACTATTATTTTCATTCAAATATTCTATTTTAGAATTTAGATTTTTTAGAAAAAATTCAAATCCAAAAAGTTCATAGTTTTTATCTGACAAATTATTTTTTAATGAATAATCGTAATCAAATTTGAAATTATTATTTGGTTTATACTCAAATATTCCAACAAAGTCTGACATTTTATCACCTAAATTTGAATTAATTGGTAAATCTTTATTTTCTTCAAATCTTATATTGTTCGCAAACCCAAATTTATATTTTGCCTCTGAGCTCAATTTATCAATTTTAGCATATTCATAACCATAAGTTGCTGAAATACCTCCCTCTGAAGAGTCCGAAATATTTAACCTATTTAAATCATAGATGTTTTCATAATCTATTTTTCTATCATTGTTTCTAATGTCTTTAGTGTGTGTAGAGCTTAATCTTAATGATATTTTTGGAGTGATGGTATTTAAAAATTTATTTGAATCTTTTTTAAGGGGAAGCAAGTAATCACTTTGCAATGTTGGTGTTAAAGTAATTGAGCCTTTGTTTTTAAAACTATTTGAATTTTTTCCATCTGATACTACATTTTTTACAAGGAATTTTTTTTTATTGATAATACCATTATTAAAATAATTCAGTGGAGAATTGAATGTAAAGTCATTGATTAGTATTTTTTCAGTAATATTAGTGTTATAATTTTTATAATAACCTATCGAATTTATTGAGTAATTTTCATTTATTACTTTTGAAAAATTAAAGTTTGGAACATATTCATACTTGTCAGAGTCTTTTTTCGATAAATCTTCATAAACATCTATATTAGTATTAATGGATAAATCATCGTCATAAAAATTCAGATTTATTGAATTTGTAAGTTCAGATAAATTATTAATTATTGGACTTTTAATTTTATATGCTTTCAAATAAGTTTCATCAGAAACTTGTTCTAATCTTAAATTAAAATCTATATTTTGAAAATTTTTATTAGAAAAAACTTTATTTAAATTATAAAATAAGTGTCCTTTAGAATTGTTTTCATTAGTATAGAACTGGCTTAAGTCACCAATTTGAGAAGAACCTTCGTTTTTTTGTCTATATTCTGATTGTAATAAAAGTTTATCATCATTGTAAAATCTTGGGCTAATAGTTATATCTTTATTTTGAGCAATTATAAAAAAGTATGGTAGATTCAAAGATAACCCAGTTGTGCTATTGTCTTGCAGCTTGGGCACGAGAAATCCAGTTTGTCTCTCAACACTTGGATCAGGATGGAAAAATTTTGGGAAATAAAAAACTTTCTTATCATAAAGTTTTAAGCTCGCATTTTTGTAGTTAATTGTTTTTTTTTGTTTATCGTGTCTAATTTCTTCTGCACTAAGCTCCCATGGTGGACATTTTTCTCTTTTCTGACAAAAAGTAAAAGATCCTTTTTTCACAATTGTATTTTTCTCATCTTTAATAAGACTTCTACCCTTTAAACGAGGTTCATTAACAGAATTTTTATCAATTTTAAAATTAAGAGCTATATCTTTCGCTACTAACTCATTCTTTTTTAAATCTAAAAATGCTAAATCTACAAAAAATGTATTTTTTTCCTTGTCAAAAACTTTTAAATCATCCAATTTTACTGTTTCATCCTTTATTGAATACTCAAACTTTTCTACTTGATAGACATTACTCAGATTGTCAAAAATTTCTGAATATTTATCACTTTTTATTTTTTTATTCAGCACATCATACTCAATCTCTTTTGACTTTATTATTAAATTACTTAAGTTGTTTTTGATATTTACATCGCCTTTAAAATTTATGTAAGATGCATCTATATTGTACTCAATCAAATTTGATGATATTTCTAAACTTTTATCAATTTTAGAAATTTTACCTCTTTTAATTATGATTAATGATTTTTCCTTAAAAAATTCAATTTTATTACCTTCTAATATTATTTCATCTTCTTCAATCACAGCAGAGCCATTAGTAGCAACAGTTAAATTTTGATCATTTAAAATTTCTATTTCACTAGCTTTAAAATTTATTTCCTTAGAAAATAATTCACTCGTCAAAAAAATTTGAAAAGAAGCTATTAATAAAATATATAATTTATTTTTCATTTATTCTTATTAAACCTATAATAGAGATAACACTTAATATAATTAGTGGAAAAAATACTGATAAATAAATTGGTATCTTATTGGTCAAACCAAAAATATTAAAGATATTGCTCATGTAAAAAATCATCACTGATAAGGTAATTCCTAATAATACGTGGAATATATATGGTTTATCTTTTTTAATATTAAGCATTATTATTGAGGATATAGTAACCATAATAACAAAATATAGAGGTAATGAAATTATTTTCAAAAAATGTAAATCTATATCCTGAGATGAATATCCTAATAACTTGTTCTCTTTTTTTGTATCAATTAATTCAAACAAATTAAAAGAATTTAAATTTCTAAAAGTGCTATTTATCTTATCAATATTAAAGTGGGTACTAAGCGTTATATTTTCATCTAATTGAGTTTGCATATTTTTTTCGAATAATATTGGTTTTTCTATAATCCAATTGTTTGAACTTATATCAACTTTTTCAGAGGTAATATTTTGAATTAACTCAAAATTTTTGTCAAATTTTGAGATAAAAACATTTTCAAGAAAATGATCTTTTTTTGTAGATCCATTGATAATATAAATTTTTCCATCAATCTCATCTTTTAACCACAAACCGTTTGTACTTACGTGTTTAAGGTATTTACCATCATTAGAATGTAGATTTTTAATATCAAAATAAAGAAATTTTAGTTTTGATGAAAAAGGATAATAAAGGGTGATAACTGTTAATCCAAATATAAAAGCACACAAAGCTAGTAGTTTTACTAAGTAAAGATTATCTAAATTATTTACTTTGATTAACTCATTTTCTTTTTTTTTCATTATTTCCAGAAAAAAAAGTTGTGCAGAGATCAAAATAATAAATGGAAAAATTTCAAGAAGTGTTGTGGGAACATCAAAAATCGCTACCAAAAATGGTAAATAAAATTTAGATTCAACTTCACTAAAAAAAGTAATTTCTTCAAATATTGTTAAAATAAATATCAAAGAGAAAAAAATTAAAGTAAGTAGTATTATTTTTTTTAAAAATAAATTTATAAAGTATTTATCGAACGTATTAATCATATTTTAATCTCAATATTAAAAAATTATAAATAAACAAATAAATAAATATTGGTAATGAAAAAAATAAGACAAGATACCATTTTGAATCATCAACATATCTCATCAATGTTTCAGATATCACTAAAATTGCAAATATGTATAAAAAAACTTTAATAGTTTTAAGTGAAAAATTGCTTTGAACTTTCGAAAAAGTCAATAAAAAACAACTTACTAAAGTTAAAATTGGAATATAGATTGGTTTAATAAATCTTTTATATAATTCTTGATTAAGATTTTTTAATCTATCCAATTCACACCTAAACATATCATCCTTATAAATTTGATTTGTCATTAAACTCAAAGAGCATCTTAAAATTTTAATTGAGGGAAGCTCTTGAATTTTTGCCACCTTAATTGTTTTCGAGGAGAATTGAGATAAATCATAATCAATTTTATCAAACTCGAAGCTTATTAACCTGTTATTATTTGTACTGATAATTTTACCATTTAGTAATCTAAAAACTTTATTTTCCTTATCAAATAAAAAACCTTCCTTTGCAAAGATAATTTGATTATCTATTTCTTTTAGACTGAATAGTTCTCCCTCTTGAATATAAATATTTTTGAATGAATTATTATCAGTTTTTTCATTTATGAAAATTGTTAATCCAGAAACTGTATCTATAAATTTTCCTTGTTTTATTAAGTTTGGTAAAAAATCCATATTAGAATTTTTTAAAAATGTTCTTGCCTTTAATTGACTAGCTGGAGAAATAAAACTACCTATAATAATCTGAATTATCATGACAATTAGTGTAAAATTAACTAAATTGAGAATGAATTTTTTTTTAGTTACTCCATTAACCCAGAATAATAATAATTCATTATTTTTTTCGTATTTTAGAAGTTCAAAAAAGATAGAAATTGCAAATACAAAAGGCAAAATTCTGTGAATTATTTTTGGAAAATTAAAAAGGTTATAGAAAAAGTATATTTTGAAATTATGACCATCATCTATAACAAAATCCAGGTAATTTACTGCCTGAACTATCCAAACTATCAAACCAATCGTAAATGTGATTATTAAAGCCCTAAGTGAGATATCTATTATTAGTTTTCTAAAAAGTATTTTTTCCATTGAAATAAAATTGTTTTAATCATATATACCATTATCTCGTATAGATTGTATTTAAAATTTATGACTGTTCAAATTAATTATAAAAATAGCCCCCCAAAAAATACCTCAGGTAACTGTATCCTGTTTGTAAATGAAAAATTTGATATTAAAAGTTTAAAAAAACACTTTTCCAACTCAGAATTCGCTTACATATCAGATCTTATTAAAATAAGTGATTTGAAAAAAAAGATACATGTTTTTGATCTAAATTCTAAGAAAAAAGTAATTTTAGTTTCTATAAAAAAAGATATTAAAAATTCTAACCTAGAAAGTCTTGGAGCTGAACTTTATAATAAATTAAACAATAAAAAGAATAGCGAGTACCTTCTCTTTTCTGACAGTATAATTATAAAAAATTTAAATTTCATATCGTATTTTTTACATGGATTTAAATTAAAATCTTATGAATTTACAAAATATAAAACAAAAAATAACTCATATATGATAAAATTAAATGTCTTTGGAAAAAGAAATAAATCCTCGGCCAAAGCTCAATTAAAATTTAAAGCATTAGAAGAAGGAACATTCTACACTAGAAATTTAGTATCCGAACCAGGAAATGTTTTACACCCAGATGAATATGCAAATAGATTAAAATCATTAAAAAAATTTGGATTGAAAATTACTATCTATGATAAAAAAAAAATGAAAAAACTAGGTATGAATGCATTACTAGGTGTAGGTCAGGGAAGTATTAGAGGTTCATATTTAGTTACATTAGAATGGAATGGATTAAAAAACGGTTCCAAACCTTTAGCCTTTGTTGGTAAGGGTGTTTGTTTTGATACTGGTGGCTATTCATTAAAACCAGCTAAATTCATGGAAGACATGACTTATGATATGGCAGGGTCAGCTACTGTAGTAGGTTTAATGATAAGTTTAGCTTTGCGAAAAGCCAAAGTGAATGCAGTTGGTGTTGTTGGATTAGTAGAAAATATGGTAAGCGGAAATGCTCAAAGACCTGGCGATATTGTTAAATCTTATAGTGGAAAAACAATTGAAATTTTAAATACAGATGCAGA
>MDTD01049072.1_pt1 | contig 14922 bp, 14 predicted proteins | sample 811221 | NCBI WGS metagenome assembly MDTD01 (sample SAMN05326646, study PRJNA326480) | marine metagenome | isolation source: seawater | place: Pacific Ocean: South West | collected 2011
GATGGGGATGTAATTTTATTTAGATTTAATGTATAAATAGATATGACAATAAATTATAAAAAAAATTTTTTCACTTCCGCTGATGGAAAGATAATAGATCTTCACGAATATCATCCAAAGAAAGAAATCAAGTCATCCTTAGTTTTAGTATATGAAATTTTTGGCAAAACAAATCATATACACAACCTTGCAAGCAAAATAGCAGAAAATAATATTTTAGTTTATGTACCGGACATATTTTCTAGATTAGAAAAAAATGTAGTTCTTTCATATAACAAGGAAGGTTTTCAAAAAGGTATAGAACTAAAAGAAAAACTTAATTGGGATCTACCAGTAATGGACATAGTCTCGTGCGCGGCCTTACTTAAACAAAAATATTTAGTCAGCGTTATGGGATTCTGCTATGGTGGAACATTGAGTTGGATATCGACCCAAAAAAGCTTTATATTTGAAAAATCAGTTTGCTACTACGGTAGTAGTATACCAGATTTTTTGTTTAAAAACATTAATTGTCCAACTATGTTACATTTCGGTGAGAATGATGAAGGTATTCCAAAAGATGCCATAGAAAAAGTAAAATCCTATGTAAAAGAACAAGAAAAACCAGTAAATCTTTTTGAATATAAAAATGCTGATCATGGATTTAATTGCGAAGAAAGAAAAAGCTACAATGAAGAAGCGTCTAAATTAGCCTATGAAAGAACTATAGGTTTTTTAATGGAGGATTAAATGAAAAAATATAATTATTATTTAGGTTTTTTAATATATTTTATTACGTCGTATCCACTTTTCTCAATTGATGCTCCCAAAAAGATTTTTATAGAAAATATAAAAATTAGTGAAAAAAAAAAGATAGTTAGGGAGGGGAATTTTGTACATGTCCATTACAGAGGGTGGTTATATGATAGTAATATAGAAACCAGCAATTATTGTAATGCGAAAGGAAAATTATTTGATAGTACATTAGACGAAGGATATAGAGAACAACCTGCCACGAAACAAGCCGAATTTATTTTTCAAAAAGGAAAAAATAATGTAATTAAAGGATGGGAAATTGGAATTGAAGGTATGAATATTGGAAGTAAAAGATGTGTAGTTATTCCACCAAATTTAGCGTATGGGAATAGAAAAATAGGAGAGATTATTCCTGCTAACTCGACTCTAATATTTGAAATTGAACTTATGCGACTTACGGACAATAATTAAAATTCTAAATAAAATTAAAACGGTATTTATGGAGATTTAATTGAAAAATCTAAAAATTAATAAAAAGCCTTGTTTAGGCATAATCGGCGGTAGCGGTTTATATGAATTAGATGGGTTGAGTAATATGAGGAAGCATGTCCTAAAAACACCATTTGGAAAAACATCTGATAAAATATTATCTGCAAAGTATAAAAATATAGATGTTTATTTTTTACCGAGGCACAATAAGAATCATAATGTAGCGCCTCATAAAATTAATTATAGAGCTAATATTTATGCATTTAAAATGCTAGGTGTTACCGATGTAATTTCTGTATCCGCAGTTGGAAGTCTCAAAAATGAATTGAAACCGGGCAGTCTAGTTTTGGTAGATCAGTTTATAGATAGGACAACCGGAAGAAAGAATACTTTTTTTGATGGTACTTGTGTGGCGCACGTCTCAATGGCAAAACCTGTTTCGTCTCAATTATTAGAACTCATTTATCAATCTAGAAAGAATTCAGCAAAAATTAAGAAAGGTGGAACTTATATTGCTATAGAAGGACCACAATTTTCCACCTTAGCAGAGTCTTTGCTTTATAAAAGCTGGAAATGTGATGTGATTGGCATGACAAATATGCCAGAAGCAAGATTAGCTAGAGAAGCAGAACTAGGATATGCAAGCATTGCGATGGTTACTGATTATGATTGTTGGCATAAAGGCCATGATAATGTAACCGTAGCTCAAATAATATCAATTATGAAAAAAAATACTAGTAGCGTTAAAACATTGCTAAGGTCTATTTTTGAAAATTTAAATAATAAAAAAAAATGGAATTGGAGAGATAGTATTTATAACTGCTTAAACGAAGCCATTATTACTGATAAAAAAAATATTAGTAAAGAAGACAAAAAAAAATTACATATTTTCCTTAAAGGAAAATAATTATTTTATTTCACTCCATATTTTTCTATAAGATAAGTAAAATAAGAAAGTCATAGCCAAAAGAAATAAGACTACTTTTATACCTGAAATTCTTCTTTTTTCCATTTCTGGCATAGAAGCCCAAGTTAAAAAGGTTACAAGGTCAAGAACCTCTTGTTCTAAAGTAGGAGAAGTTCCATCTTGGTATTCCACATCTTCTCCATACAACGGTTGAGGCATTGCAATAATCTTTCCTGGCATGTATTTATTATAATAACCTTCTCCTACATCAATATTATCAGGTGGTTCTTCATAACCTAATAACAATGATCTTAAATAGCTTGGACCGTCTTTCCTAGCTTTAACCATAAGAGTAAGATCTGGAGGATAAGCCCCATTATTGGCAGCTTTGGCACTTTCATCATTATCGTATGGACCTGTAAAATAGTCAGAAGCTTTAGCCATTCTTTTCTCAACCAATCCCTCCTCATTAGGAATGGCATCCACCATGAATTGTGCTGCTATAGCGCTTATTTGACTTTTATTATACCCAATTTCGGATAAGTTTCTAAATGCCAAATGTTTTAAACTATGACAAGAAGAACAAATTTCAACATATACTTGAAGACCTCTTTGAGCACTATTCTTATCAATTTTTCCATAAAATTTATTAAACGAAAAATTATACTTTTCTGGTTTTGTTTCTAAGTCAGCGCAATAAGATTGTCGCATAAACAACATAATGCTAAAAAAAAATAAAAAATAAATAAATTTCATCAATTACTCTGCTAACACAGGTTTACTTATGCTAGAAGGCAGTGGTCTAGTCTTTTCAAAAAATCCTAATAATGGGAGTACTATCAAAAAGTGGGCAAAATAGTAAATAGTAGCTATCCTTCCTGTTATCAAATAAATGCCTTCTGCTGGCTTACTTCCAATCCAGCCAAGCAAAATTGCATTAATGGTAAAAATCCAAAATAATTTCTTATATATTGGTCTAAACGTGGCTGATCTTACCTTACTCGTATCTAGCCAAGGCAATAGAAATAATACAAATATAGCACTAAACATTGCAATAACCCCACCTAATTTATCAGGTATTGCTCTGAGTATAGCATAGAAGGGTAAGAAATACCATTCAGGAACTATGTGTGCAGGAGTTTTAAGTGGATCCGCAGGTATATAGTTATCAGGATGTCCTAAATAATCGGGAGCAAAAAATACAACTGCAAAGAATATTGTCAAGACAAAGCTTAATCCGAACAAATCTTTTATTGTGTAATATGGATGAAACGGAATACTATCTTGTGGCCCTTTTCTGTCTATGCCAAGAGGATTATTAGAGCCGTGCGTATGTAAGGCTACAATATGTAAGATTACAACTCCAACTATAAGAAATGGAAATAAAAAATGCAGGGTATAAAATCTGCTTAATGTTGGATTATCAACAGCGTAGCCACCCCAAAGCCATTGAACGATGCTTTCGCCAATAACAGGTATAGCAGAAAATAAATTTGTAATCACTGTTGCTCCCCAAAATGACATCTGTCCCCATGGCAAGACATAACCCATAAATGCAGTAGCCATCATAAGAAGAAAGATAATTATACCTAACCACCATAGTAGTTCCCTGGGCGCTTTATATGACCCATAATAAAGGCCTCTGAATATATGTATATAAACAACAATAAAGAAAAACGAAGCCCCATTCATATGAACGTATCTGATAAGCCATCCATGATTAACATTTCTCATTATATGCTCAATTGAATTAAATGCATGATCAACATGTGCTGTATAATGCATAGATAAAATAATACCTGTGATTATTTGTAGTAAAAGAAAAAAACCTGCTAATGAACCAAAATTCCACCAATAGTTAAGATTTTTTGGGGTAGGATAATCTACTGCTGAATGCTTAAAAAAACTTACTATTGGGAGCCTATAATCTATCCATTCTACAATATTATTTTTTTTCTTTTCCACTGTAATTTAACCTATTAAAATTGTATTATCGCTAGTATATTTGTATGGTGGTACTTCTAAATTTTTAGGAGCAGGACCCTTTCGAATTCTGCCAGATGTGTCATAGTGTGAACCATGACAGGGGCAAAACCATCCTCGATATTCTCCCTTATTTGAAGCTGGTACGCATCCAAGATGTGTACATATCCCTACTAAAACCAAGAATTTTGGATTTAATGCTCTATCTTCATCCTTTTCTGGGTCTAAAAGTTGAGATAACTCCACTTTGTTAGCCTCATCAATTTCTTTTTGAGAACGATGTTTTATAAATAGAGGCTTTCCTCTCCATAATACAGTTTTGCTATCACCTACTTTTAAACCCGATAAATCAATTTCTATTTTGGCTAATGCCTCAACATCCTTTGATGGGTTCATCTGATCTATTAAGGGCCACCCAGCTGTACCAGCAGCAATTACACCCATAGCTCCTGATGCTTGATGAATAAAACTTCTTCTTGTTTTTTTCTTTCTTTTCTTAGTGTCTGACATTATGTAATAATAATTATTAATATACATTTATAGTGATATTTATAAGATGTAAAGTGTTGTTTAAAATTCAAGTAAAAATTATGAAAAAAAAAAATTTACCTTCTAAACTAGAAACTAAAATATGGAAAGATAGAGCTAAAATATGTGAAAATTGGTTTTTTGAATTAAGAAATCTATTTAAGAATAAATTTAATAAATTAGAAAAAGATTATTGTAAGAAAAATTCTATTTCATTTCAAAACTTTAAGAAACATAAATGGGAAAAAGATATAATGGATCCATCTGCTGGAGGAGGCATTAGTTTAGTCTTAAAAGGAAACCTTTTTGAAAAAGTAGGAATTAATATTTCTACTGTAAATGGAACCTTTCCTAGTGACTATAAGAATTCTATAAAAGGAGCAAGTGTAGATCCAAGATACTATGCCACCGGTATATCTATAGTTTCTCATATGAAATCACCTTTTGTTCCTGCTGCTCACTTTAATTCTAGATTCATTATAACTAAAGATGCTTGGTTTGGAGGTGGATGTGATATTACACCTACTTATATGAAAAGCCATGTTAAAAAACATTTTCATGCCTCTCTCAGGAGTTTTTGTAGTGGTTATGATAAAGATTATTACAAACATTTTAGCAAATGGTGTGAAGATTATTTTTATTTAAAACACAGAAATGAGGAAAGAGGTATTGGAGGAATTTTTTTTGATCATCTCGAAGATAATTGGGATAAAAACTTTAACTTTACAAAACAAACTGGTTTATTTTTTTTAGAATATTATTCAAATTTGATTAAAAAATATTCTTATAAAAGCTGGACGGCTAAACAAAGAAAAAAGTTGATGAAAAAAAGAGGACGATACGTTGAATTTAACCTTCTTTATGACAAAGGAACAATGTTTGGTCTCAAAACTGGAGGTAATACTGATGCTATACTCATGTCCATGCCCCCCATAGTAGAGTGGGACTAAAGTAGAACTAAATATTTATTTTATTCAGTTTGTATAAACATTGTTTCCTAGTAGGCTTAAACTTTTTGTGTATCCACCAAATCTCTAGCATCCTGAAATATTTTCCTATTTTTCTACCTGTTACATTTTTTAATAATTTTATATCATTACCATTGACAGGCAGCACAGGAATTTTCCAAACATCGAGCACCTCTAAAATATTTTTTCTCTTTTTTAAGTCAAATATAGACAACTGTAGCTGATATTTTTTTTTAGCAATATCAGAACCGTAAAAATATTTTATTTTTTTTGCTTGTTCTGTTCCTTTAATTGGTTTTAAATCTTCACATACACTTAAAATAATTTTTATATCCTTGTTTGACATTCTGAGGTCCCTCGCTAGGCTTTCTTTATCAATTTTTGATTTTAGAAATAAAAAACAAATTCTCAATATTATGTCTTTTTCCAGTTTGTCTATTCTTCTTAAATTAATAAAAGATATCTTACTGAGGCCGTTTACTAAAATGTCTAAGACCTTCAATTTTTTCATTAAAGACAAAACAAAACCAGCATTTCTTGTAACAATTAACTTTGCGAATTCTAAATAAATTCTTTCTTTAGATATCTTATTAATTAAATTAATGTTATTTATACATGATTCTAAAGAATTTTTATCAAGTTGCTTTTTTTTATCATTATAAGTTGCTACAAATCTAAAATACCTCAAGATTCTAAGATTATCTTCTGTTATTCTCTCTAAAGGGTTTCCGATGAATTTGACTGTTTTTTTATTTAGAGCGTTCAATCCTTTATGAGGATCATATATTTTTCCATTAAAATTAGAATAAATTGCATTAATTGAAAAATCTCTTCTACAGGAATCAGAATAAAAATCGTCAGTAAATTCTACTTTCGCTCTCCTGCCAAAGCTTATTTTATCTATTCTTAAGCTAGTGATCTCTATTTTAAATTTCTCAATTTGCAGTGTAATAGTTCCATGCCCACTTGATATATCAAAAAAATTTATATTATTTTTTTTTAAGATTTTTTTTGTCTTGCTAGGGGTTAGAGATATAGCAAGGTCTAGGTCATAGGTTTTTTCATTGGTCAATGCACACCTAACAGCACCTCCTACAAACATTAGGTTATGATGACCAAAGATATCAAATAAGTTTTTTATTTTTTTATTTTTATGCCAGAACGGTAATTGTATATTTTTTTTTATCATTAGTTTTTTTAATTATTAGTAATGTGCCCTGGAATAACTTTTTCTCCATCAAAAGCAGGGGGATTATATTTACCTTTATTGTTATTTTCTAAAAACCTTAACGAGTAAATGCTAGATATAAAAAAAATGAATAAGATCATATAAAAAAATATTTTTTTAAAATTAGTATTAAAAAGGTTTTTAGCAATCTTCTTGCTCAAAAGTAAAATAATCAAAATAAGAGATATAGTTAGCAGTATTAACTTAAACATTTTTTTTAATTATTTTTTTTAATAAGTTGCTTAGATCTATAAGAATCATAGCCGTTGCACCCCAAATTCTAATATCACCCCATTTTATATCATAATAAAAGAATTTTTTCTTATTAATATTATTTACAAAATGAGATAAAGTTAAGTTCTTTTTTAAGAAAAGGTATTCCATAGGAAATGTAATTACTTTTTGGACTTCATTAGTATTAACTTTATAAATTTGACGTTTTATTAATCTTGCCACTATAGGTTGAATAAGAAAACCGGTTCCAGTTATATATTTGTTAGTTCTTCCAATTATCTCCATATCTTTAGAATTGACTCCTATTTCTTCATAAGTTTCCCTGATAGCGCAATTTTCAAAGTTACAGTCTTGTTCCTCCATTTTTCCACCAGGAAAGCTTATTTGATTAGAATGACTTTTAAGCTTTTTTGACCTTAAAGTTAAAATAACTTTTATTGATTTTGTATCTTCTAAAACTGAAAGTAGACACAAAACTGCAGAAAAAATCAAATTTTTATTTGGAGCATCTAAAATATTTATTTTTTTATTCTTTTTGAAATAAGTTTTATAGATTAAGTTACTATCATATTTAGTATTCAGTTCTTTTTTGAGATCAGAAAATAAATTTTTTTTCTGATTATTTTTTATTTTAATCATTGTCATAAAAATTTGAATATCTTATATTAAAGCTTTTATTCTTAAATAATACAATTATCTTGAAATTAAAAATAATTAGGAAAATAAATGAATAAAATGTCTGAGACTATTAAGGAAAAACAAGTAGAGAAAGAATTTAATATTCATTTCAAACAAATGCAGTCAGTACGTGGAGAAATTAATAGTGTAGTTTTTGGACAAAGTGACGTTATAGAGCAAATTCTTATTACTCTTTTAGCGGGTGGCCATGCTTTGCTTGTAGGTTTGCCTGGTTTAGCAAAAACGAGGATAGCTAACTTTCTTGGTATTATTCTAGGTTTGGATTCAAAAAGAATACAATTTACACCGGATCTTATGCCGAATGATATATTGGGAACAGAAATTTTGGATGAAAATAATAAGGACAATAGCTTTTTTACATTTTTAAAAGGTCCAGTTTTTAGTCAATTATTACTAGCTGACGAAATTAATAGAGCAAGCCCCCGAACTCAATCAGCCTTATTGCAGTCGATGCAAGAAAAAAAAGTAACTGTTGCCGGTAAAGACTATGTTTTACCCTCACCTTTTCACGTGCTAGCTACTCAGAACCCGATTGATCAAGAAGGCACCTACCCTTTGCCTGAAGCACAATTGGATAGATTTCTTATGAATATTAAAATTAGCTATCCTGACCTGCAAGCAGAAAAAGAAATTTTGATTTTATCAACTAAAGATTTGGAAAAAGAACCTAAAAATATTTTAAATTTCGAAGATTTTATTAAATGCCAAGAATTAATAAAAAATTTACCTATTGGAGAAACTATTTTTCAATTTATTCTAAAAATTATTTCTAACAGTAGGCCTGAAACTACAAATATAAAATCTATCAAAGAAAATATATTATGGGGGCCAAGTCCTAGAGCAAGCCTATCACTTTTGGCAACATGCAAAGCTAAAGCTTTTTTAGATAAAAGATATTCTCCTTCCTTAATGGATGTTAGATCTTTAGTAAAGCCTATTTTAACGCATCGAATGAATTTAAATATTGGAGCAAAAGCTGATGGTATTCTAATTGAAGATCTGTTGACAGACCTTCTAGAAAAAATAGATGTTTAGCGTAAGTTCTTTATATAACTTTCTAAAACTTTCAGATGAATTATCACAAAATCTTCCTAATCTACTTTCTGAATCTTCCATGCTATCAAAAAATATTCTAGATGGAATGCATTTGACAAGATTTGCTGGAAAAGGAGAGACCTTTTGGCAGTTTAGAGAGTATCAACACGGTGATGATGTAACCAATATTGACTGGAGAAAATCTTCTTCTTCAAAAAAAATATTTCTTAGAGAAAAGGAAAAAGAAGTATTTAATAATGTTTATATTTACATTGATAAATCTAAGTCCATGCATTACTGCAGTGAAAAAAAAATAAAAAGCAAGTTATTTAACGCTGTTTTATTAAGCCTTACATTATGCAGGTTATTTAGTAAAAGCAGAGAAGAAGTTTTCATATTTAACAATAAAAATATCCCTATAAATTGTTCTAGAAATTTAAACAATTTTAATACAAGTTTTTTAACACAATCAAATGACTCATTTCCTAAATTAGAACATATAAAAGCAAATTCTCTATTTATAATATGTAGCGACTTCTTGTATGAAACAGCAGGATTATCAAAATTTATTAAAAATTTAAAAAAAAAAAATGTGGAAGGCTATTTAGTTCAAATTTTAGATCCTAAGGAACTAAAATTTGATTTTAAAGGGTACAATCAACTTGTTGACATGGAAACTGGAGATAAAGTAATCTTTAGTAATAACCATTCTTTATCTCAAAACTATTACAAAAATCTTGAAAAGCTAAGAAAAGATCTTCGAAAATTATGTACTTTAATTAATTGGCATTTTATGTTTCATAATACTTTTTCAAAGCCAATTAATGTATTGCTAGAAATAACAAAAAATATAATTATAAATAATAAAAAAAATTGATAGAATTATTTACAAATTTAGGTTTTATGTATCCCAATGCTCTTTGGGCACTGTCAGTTATTCCAATTGTTTACCTTGTGGTGAAGTCTTTACCACCCAAACCAAAAACTTTTGATTTTTCGACGTTTTATTTAATTCAAAGGATAAATAATAATTTAACTGAAAAAAAAAGCTGCCCCCTATGGCTTCTTTTGCTTAGATTACTATTAATAATTTTCATAATAATATATTTTGCAAAACCCTTTTTAAATAATTCTAAAATTAATAAAAAGATAGATAACTATGTTGTTTATGCTGATATGGAATGGTCTACAGCAGCTAACTGGGAAAAATATAAGTCCACTTTGATGGATATAATGCTAGAAGCAGAAAAGCTAAATAGAAATTTCTATTTGATAGATAGCGTGAACAATGAAAGTAATAAAGGAAAAAAATTCCTATCATCAAATCATTTATCAAACTATCTACGAGATATAAGTCCAAATCCCTGGCAAAATGACAGATTAAATATTATAAAAAAACTAGACAAAATAGAATATAATCAAAATAGTAGATATTTTTACGTATTTTCAAAATATGATAATTATACAAATGAAAATTTAAAATCTGATATAGTAACTTACTTAGGTAAAAAATATCCTAGTTTAGAGCTGATATATTTAGTTAATGAAGTTACAATACTTGAAAAACCTATAATTATTGGAGAAAGCATAGAACTAAAAGTAAAGAGACTTGGTGATTTATCCCAAGACAATTTTATCATAAGAATAACGAGTTCTAACAATCAAATAATACATGAAAAAAGCTATCAATTTGAGAAAAATAAATACATTCGTTTAGTAAAAGAGTTTTTTCCTATCTCAGTAATCAACGATTTTAAAAAAGTTGAGCTTATTAATCAAAATCATGCTGGAGCAGTTTTTTATTTTGATGACCTAAATAAAAAACAAATAATAGGAGTTTTATCTGAAGATAAAAACTATGAGGAGAATCCTTTATTATCACCTATTTATTACATAATAAAAGCATTGGGTAATAATAATAAAATACTAATAGGAAATTTAGATAAACTAATAAATGCTAATGCTGATATTCTAATTTTTCCTGATACAGGAATTGTTGATTCAAAAAATTTGATGTTTCTAAAAAAATGGGTTTCTAATGGAGGATTACTAGTTAGATTTTGTGGGTCAAAGTTTGTGAACAGTGATTCTATGCTCTTATCCTCGAAAATAGAAAAAAAGAGAATTAGATATCTAGGAGGAAATTTGAGTTGGAACAATGAAATTGGTATCAAAGAATTTCCAAGCAATAGTATATTTAATGGATTAAAAATACCTGATAATATAATTATTAAGAAACAGTTATTATTTGAGTCACAAAGCAATCAGGAATTTGATATTTTAGCCACCTTAAAAGACGACACACCTTTAGTCTCATTAAAGAATTTAGGAAAAGGAAAAATTGTATTTTTTCATTTCACAGCAAACAATGATTGGTCAAATATTCCACTTACTAGTTTATTTGTAGACATGCTTTCAAGAGCTACATTATTAAACCAAATGAAAGAAAATGAAACACTTAAAGAATTGGATATAGAAACTGAAATCGACGGATTTGGAAATATTGTAAAGGCACGCAGAGAAGTTAAACTTAGAGATAGCCTTGCTATAAAAAATTTATTTCCTTCCAAAGAAGTCTTACCTGGAATTTATGCAAATGATGAATTAAATGTTGCCCTTAATCTAGCAGGAAAAATTAGAGTAAGTAATCTTGAAAAAACTAATACCTCTGATTCTTTAGAAACAAATAAGTTTTTTAATAGCATTAGCGATTTAAGTAAAATTTTATTAATATTAATTTTAATTTTATCGATTTTAGATATCTTAGCTTCTATATTTATAAGGAATAATATAAATATTACTAAAAAAATTAGGTTAAAAAAAAGCATCCTGAACTTTTTAATTTTTTTACTAATTTTTTCTAAGATAGATTCTATTGGAGCTAGTGACTTCGCAAATGATACTTACCTTGCTTATGTAAAGAATGTCGATAAAGAAATTAATAATGTCTCATATCAGGGTCTAAAAACTCTTTCTGAAGTATTAGACAGAAGAACCTCAATTTCGCCTAAAGGAGTAGTAGAAGTAGACTTAGAAAATGACAATTTTTTTTTCTTTCCATTTATATATTGGCCAATTAACGAAAACTTTATTAACCTGAATAATAAGACTAAAAATAAAATAAAATACTATTTGAATTCAGGAGGTATAATTTTTTTTGATATCTTTGGTATATCTAAAAATCAATCATCTTTCGATAGCTTTTTAAAAAAAACTTTAATTTATCTAAAAGGAATTACAACCAATGAACTTTTACAAATAAATAAAAACCATACTTTATATAAAAGCTTTTACTTATTAAATAATTTTCCAGGTAGATGGGATAGAAAAGTATTATTAGTTGATAACAACAGTATGAAAATCAATGATGGAGTAAGCAACATAATTTTAGGTTTTAATGATTGGGCTTCTGCATGGGCAATAGATGAAAATAATTATCCTCTCTTCCCTGTTGTGCCAGGCGGAGAAAAACAGAGAGAAGTAGCTTATAGGGTCGGGATAAATATCACTATGTATGCTTTAACAGGAAATTACAAAAATGATCAGGTTCATTCCAAGTCTATACTAGAAAGGTTAAGAAAAAGTAAAAATGACTAATTATTTAGATTTTGATATCAATATGGTTTTACCATTAAAAATACTAGTCTCGTTTATAATTATTTATCTGGTATTATTACTATCTATAAATGGCTTAAAAAAAAAAGAAAATATTTTTCGTATTATTCTATTGTCAGCATTTACTTTACTGATTGTTAACCCCTATACAAACAGAGAGAAAACCAGCTATTACAATGATATTGTATTATTAGTTTCTGATTACACCTTAAGCATAAGTGAAACAAATAAAACAGAGAATATTTTAAGTGTTCAGAAGAAAATAATAGATCAGCTTGCTGAATTTTCTAATCTAGAATTAAAAAAATTAGAAATTGAAAATAAAATATCTCAACAAGAAGATGAAAATTCTGGAACTTTTATAATAAATAGAATAAAAGAAGAAATTAATGAAGTAAATAAAAAAAGAATGGCCAGCATAATAGTAATTACAGATGGTCAGACTTTTGAAAAGCCAAAAGCTCTTGATGAATTAAAAGGCATTCCTCTTCATTTTATAATAGTAGGAAAAAAAAATGAGAAAGATAGAGTAGTTATTACAGAAAATGTACCAGACTATGCAGTAGTTGGAAAAAATATTAATTTCATATTAAAAATTAAATCTTGGAAAGAAGATAAAAAAGCGAAAGTTACTATTCGTCTCGATGGGGTTGTAGTACTAGAGAAGAATTTTGTTCCAAATATAGCACACAATATAGAAATACCTATTGAACATTCTGGTGAAAATATTTTAGAGATAAAAGTAGATAATAATATTGAAGAAATAACTTTTTCGAATAACGACATAATAAAAAGCATAAATGGTATTCATGAACGATTGAGAGTAATGTTGATATCAGGTCAGCCAAATATGGGATTAAGAACATGGAGAAATATTTTAAATTCTGATCCTGCAATTGAACTTGTTCATTTTACGATTCTTAGACCTCCTTCAAAAAGAGACCTTACACCCGTCAAAGAACTTTCTTTAATACCTTTTCCAACTCAAGAATTATTTGCAGCAGACCTCTCAAAATTTAGTCTGATAATTTTTGATCAGTATAGCTTGCAAGGGGTACTTCCTGAAAAATATTTAAATAATATAGCACAATTTGTAAGTGAAGGGGGAGCACTTTTAGACATCGCAGGAGTAGAACATGCAAACCAATCAAGCATAAATAATTCTGCTATTAGTTCAATTCTGCCATCAAAATCAAAAGGAGAAGTGTCAGAAAATCCATTTATTCCAAAGTTAACTGAAACTGGAAAAAAACATCCTATTACCAATTCCTTGCGTCTCAATGACGGCGATGAGAAATGGGGAAAATGGTTTAGACATATTAAAGCTGAAAAATTATTTGGAAAAACTCTAATGCAAAACAACAATTTCCCAATAATGATAATTAGTGATGCAGGCGAAGGAAGAGTTGCTCAAATACTATCTGATCAATCTTGGATATGGATTAAATCAAGTGAAAATAAAGGTCCTTTAATAGGTCTACTAAGAAACACTATTCATTGGCTATTAAAAACACCCGAGCTAGAAGAAAACTTTTTAAAATTTTCAAAAAAAAATAAATTAGTTACTATTAATCTTAATACTTTAAAGAGCCAGAACGTACCAGCAAAAATATATTATCCATCAAAGGAGACCACAGATATATTACTTAAAAATAATAAGAAAGGTTTGATGACAGGTGTGTTTGAAACCCAAGAAAGAGGTAGACATAAAATTTCTTATGATGGAATAGAAAAATTTTTTTATCCAATTAATCACGATATATCAGAATTGAAGAACGTTGTGTCTTCTGATAAAAAGTTAAAAGAAATTGCAGCTTTAAATTCTAATGTTAGTATAAATTGGACAATCGATAAAATTCCTAAACTTGCTAAAATTTACAATGATAATATTTTTTTTGGAAAAAATTGGATAGGTCTTATAGAAAAAAAGATGGAAAAAAAGAATTCATATTCAAAACAAAGTTTATTTGAGTGGTTTATTTTTCTTCCAATTATTATAATTTTATATTTATTCGTCTGGTATAGAGAAAGTAAGAGCTAGTAGTATTATGAATAAAAGTATTATTTCATGTGGCATTGATGAAGTTGGCAGAGGTGCTTTAGCTGGCCCTTTAGTAGTAGCTTGTGTTTCATTTAAGAAATACACTAGCATCCCATATGGAATATTAGATTCAAAAAAAACATCGCCTCAGACAAGATTGGTATTATTTAAATTGATTCAAAAGAGTTCAATTGCTACTTATTGCTTAGTATCTCCATCCATTATAGATAAAATTGGAATAGAAAAGGCAACTTGTTTAGCATGTGAGGATATTGTTAAAAGAAGTAGAAAAAATATAGATATTGTTTTATTAGATGGCAATATCAAACCTAAATTAGACTTTTATTATAGAAATATTATTAAAGGTGATAGCAATTATGTCTCAATAGCAGCCGCATCAATCATTGCAAAACAAATAAGAGATAAATATATGAGACTTTTAGATTCAAAATATAAACAA
>MDTD01195916.1_pt1 | contig 14920 bp, 8 predicted proteins | sample 811221 | NCBI WGS metagenome assembly MDTD01 (sample SAMN05326646, study PRJNA326480) | marine metagenome | isolation source: seawater | place: Pacific Ocean: South West | collected 2011
AATCGCGGTACTTCACGAGGAGGAGGAACGTACAAAGTCGAAGTTTTTGGATGACCAGGCGCGTTTGGAAGCTGAATTGAAGGCTCGCCGTGAAGAGGAGGAGGCTGCGCTCCGCGCGCGCATTGAGGCTGAGGAAGCTGAACTGAAGGCTCGCCGTGAAGAGGAGGAGGCTGCGCTCCGCGCGCGCATTGAGGCTGAGGAAGCTGAATTGAAGGCTCGTCGTGAAGAGGAGGAGCGAGCAATCGCGGCACTTCGCGAGGAGGAGGAACGTACAAAGTCAAAGTTTTTGGATGAGCAGGCGCGTTTGGAAGCTGAATTGAAAGCTCGTCGTGAAGAGGAGGAGCGAGCAATCGCAGCACTTCACGAAAAGGAGGAACGTACAAAGTCGAGGCTTTTGGATGAGCAGGAGCGTTTAGACGCTGAGGATGACGCCGTGAGGGCGCGACTCGAGCAGGAGAAGGCTGAACGCCAACGAAGGCTGGAAGCTGAAGAAGCCGAGATCAAAGCGCGCATCGAAGCTGAAGAGGCCAAAACGCGCGAGCGTCTCGAAGCTGAACAGGCCGAGCGAAAGGCGCGACTCGAGCAGGAAGAAGCTGAGATAATTAGACAGAGAGAGTTGGAAGAAGCGGAGCGAAAGGCGCGACTCGAGCAGGAAGAAGCTGAGTACAAGCAACGACTGGAAATGGAACAAGCCGAACTGCAGGGACGCTTGGAAGAAGAAACCAGAGCGAAGTCGCGCCCGGAAGCTGTCACCTTGAGCCATGTTGACCAGCTCATGCAACGCACCGAAGCTGCTAAAAAGGTGATGTTGGAGACCAAGTCTCGTCTAGATCCACAGTCCGAGGTCATTAAACAGTTTGAAGGTGCAAATGTCGGTAAGAAGAACGCCCTCAAGAAGAAAAGCGCCCTCGAAAGTGTACAAGTTCACAGCTCAGTTCTGAGTAAGTACTTTGTCGCGAAGAGCCGCCACACACTTCTGGAAGAAGAACTCGTGTCTGCCGTCAAGTACCGAGACTTATCAGACGAGAAGAACGTGGACGACGCTATCAGAGCTCGATTGAGAGAAGCCGAGCCCTTACCGGAGGCGATTCGTGACAAGTTCAGTTTCTTGCTGAAGTACAGGGCTCGTCGCAACGCTATCGTCGCGTTGTCCAAGCTGTCGGTGAACCATCCCGACGATGGCATGAGGCGAAGATGTTTTCGATCTCTTAACAAGATCACACGCGCATCAAAGTTCGGTTTACTCGTCGTCGCTCGCTGCGAGGCTCTTCCGAACGCGCTCAGCATGCTCAACGACTGGTCGGTCACCACCACCACGGATGAGAACGCGCCTTGGGAAGCGTTGGAGCTCATTCATAATCTCGTGTCGAGTCGCCAGATGCGAGCATCGGTCTCTCTGATGCGACAGTTAGAGGGCGACACATTCGCGCGATGTTTGCTATCCATTCTGAAGACGGTCCCACACCTGCCCGCGGTGCAAGGAATGGGTCTCGCCACGCTGTGGCAAATCGTGCGAAGTTCCGGTTACGACACCGCACTTCAGAATTCCCTCATCGAGGACGGCGTGATTCGGCATCTGATGGAAAACAGGGAGTACGCGAAGCAGAACAGCGCCCTCGCGCGCGTCGTGATCGGCTGCGCGCTCTCCATCGCCATGGATAATGCCAACGCGCAAAAGCAAATGACGGATAAACGAAACGCGCTTCCGAAGCGCATCGTTAGAATTCTGGGCATACACGGAGACATCGATTACAAGGGCGAATTCAAACCTCTCAACGAATGGCTCATGGATAACGCGTGATCGTCGCGCGTCCTTAGCTGAAAATAACAATCATTGTAACCTACGAACACGATGCAGATTCCGCCGACGGATGTTTCTTCGCGAGAGCGCGCGCGCTGAAAAGATGGCGTCACTTCCCCGCGCGCGTGATCGTCTTCTCGACGCTCGCTCGAACCCATCGCGCGCGGTAAAGTCACACGATGCCGCCCGTGCCCGACGCGTCCGACGCGCGCGACCACCGCGCCGACGCGCGCGACCACCGCGCCGACGACGACACACCTTCGTCTTCGTTCATCGCGTTTCCGACCGACGTCCCACCGCGCGCGGGCGTCGCCGACCGCGCGGACGCCGTCGCGGGCGCCGATGAGGTCGAACACCTCCTTCGCTCGCCCGTGAGGTCGGGAAACGCGCCGTGGGAGATCGCGCGCGCGCGCACTCGGGACGACTCGGAAGATGGGGGAGCGCGCGGCGACGTCGCGCGCGGCGGCAGCTCGCCGAGAGAAAATGCGACGACTTCGCGTCCAGGCCGCGCGTGGATGAGCGGTGAGACGTATGAGACGTATTTAAGGCCCATATTGGAACGCATGCCGGTGAAGCCCGAGCGAGTGAGCGCGGTGAATGGACCTCTGATGAACGTGACGAGAATCGACGACGAAACGCTCGACGTGACGATGACGACGTCTTTTCGCGCGCACTTCGGTGGTAATTTATCCAACGTCGCGAGACGGCCGGCGATGGCGCTGCCGGGCGCGAATGTGCCGGATGTGTTGGTGCGCGCGGATGGCACGTGGGAGGATGCGAACGGTGGGGTGCGAATTTCAGAGTTGGATTCGGGAGAATTCGTGCCGGGACGAGGCGGTCGATACTCGGTGATGACGCACGAGGACAGTTGGAACGCGAGCGACTCTGACGCGCGCGCGACGTCACCAGCGATCGGGTGGTACGAAGGTGATCCGTCCAACAACGCGTTGCGCACAGAGTTTACGGTCGATCCGGCGGATGTGCGATTACAGGAGCGCATCGCCGTGGGCGGTTTCGCCGAGGTGTTTCGCGGAACATGGCAAGGCACTGTCGTCGCCGTGAAGCAATTACTCGAGCGCACGAACGACGTAAAAGAGCGTTTGGAACAAGAGGTGGAAGTCCTCGTGAAACTGCGTCATCCAAACTTGCTCTTATTCATGGGATACTGCGTCGACCCCCCGTTGATTTGCACCGAATTCATGCGCAGAGGGTCGCTCCACACCATTCTCAAAGGTGGTAAAGTGCTTGAACCGGAGAGAACGCACGCGGTCGCGATCGCCGTCGCGCGTGGGATGTCGTATTTACACTCGCGATCGCCGCCGATCCTTCACTTGGATTTGAAGAGTCCGAACATTTTGGTGGATGAAAAGTGGCGCGTGAAAATCGCCGATTTCGGCTTGGCGCGCATGCGGCAGGCGACGCAAGTCAGTGCCAAGAGCGAATTCCACGGCACTCCCGAGTGGATGGCGCCCGAGATGCTCCGCGCCGAGAGTTACGACGAACGAGCGGATTCTTACTCCTTCGGCGTCGTCCTGTGGGAACTTCTCACCGCCAGAAAGCCGTGGGACGACTTGCATCCCATGCAAGTCGTCGCCGTCGTCGGATACTCTCAACGTCGACTCGAACTCCCACCCGAGGGTGTCGAGAACGCCTCACACGCCTCAATCGCCGTTATTTCGCGTATATTTCGTGCGTGCGCTTCAAAGGACCAGGACGAGCGTCCGCTCTTCCCGAGCATCCTCGCCGACTTTGAATCCGCGAAAGCGACGAGCCTGGCGAACCGCCGACTCGCGACGCGTCCGCCGCTCGATTCCCCAACCGACCAAACATCCGCCGCTCCGCTCGGCGTTCAACTAGAATACATTAGCCTAAATAGCTCGCGAGATTCCGCCGTGTGATGTCCAAATGCGTCGTTCTCGCCTCGGGGCTCGTCGTCTCCCCGACTGGAGAAAAACAAAGCGCACGCCCTCGTTCGTTCCCGTCAGACGTGCGCGCGACCGCGCACCATGGCGCCCGAACGCCCGAGCCTGAGCGAGCGCGCGAGGGATGAATCATCGTTCGTGGAGAGTGCGTGCGCGAGGCCCCGCGAGACGCGCGCGTCCTCGTCGAGCGCGCGCATTTCATGCATTCGTTCAATCGTGCGCATTTGGGGAACGGACGACGCGGACCGCGCGTGAGGCGCGAAGAGCGCGTGGGAGGCGCCGGAGGCGAGAGATGCGATCGTGCGCGGTCGTGTCTCTCGCGCGCGGGAGAGAACGGAACGATGCCGCGATCGCGCGCGAGACGCGGACGACGGGCGCGACACCACGGCGGTTGAGTCCCGAGTCCCAAACGAAGCGAACGAACGACTGACGAACGACGCATCTTCGTGCAGGCACGTCGCCCATGTACGCGACGTTCGCGGAGGATCTCACGGGGTTCTTCGGCAAATGGACGCTTCACGCGCACGCGCCGCGATCAAAAAGACTTGGGTCTCCCGAGGCGAGCAAACACTCGGGTCGGGTGAACGCGGCGACGGTGTCGCCGATTCGAGAGCCCAAGTGGACAGACCAGACGGACGAAGAGGACGAAGATTTATTTAGCGAATATTTCGTCGACGGTGGGGTGACGCCCACGCCCAACGTTGAGCCGAGCGCGGGGACGGCGCCGCCGGGTGGAAGAACGGGGAGAGCGGTCAATCTTCGCGTGCCAGGCGCGCGCGCGGCGAGACGCACGGGACTCGCCGCGAGGTCCGCGGCAAAGAGCGTGCGAGGATTGACTGGAAAGGTTGCGCGAGGTATTGTGAACGCGCTGAGCGGAAGATCGAGCGTGTTCGATTTCAAAGTGTTCAAATTGTTCACGTTTGTGTTGAACGTCACGCTGGGAACGTTTGAGATTCCGCGACAGATTATTTTAATTCCGCTCATCGTCGGGAGTAGATTGAGTTTAGTGCCTGATTGGCTATTGGCTACGTTCGAGAGCGACTCGATCGTCAACAAGGCGTCTTCGAGACGTGAGAAGAATAAACCCGAGGTGGTGTTTCCAAAACTACGGTGGAACGCCTTGAAGACGTGGGAGAACGCGTTGCAATCGGGAAGGGTGCGGGACAAGGAGCTGGAGAAGAAAAGCGAGGAGAACGAAGAAACACCGGAAATTCGCGACCTCATAGAGAAGCTCATGGAGGAAGGGCGAGCGTACGACAGGGCGTGTGATTCTGAAAAGTCTCAGCAAGCGTTCGAGCGTGCGATGGAACTCAGACCGAAGGACGCGGTGATCATGTACAGTCTGAGTAAGGAGCTCAGCGACAGAGTTTTCGATCACGAAATATTTCACAACAAGGCGTTGGCGAGACAATTCGCCTCGCGAGCGGGCGAATTAGCGACGCAAGCCATAGAACTCGCGCCGAACGACGCCAAGGCGTACACCGCGCTCGCGGTTGCGAACGCACGTCTGAGCATGTTCACCGAGGCGAGACAAAAAGTCGAGCTCACGCACGCCATCAAAAGCAACCTCGTCAAGGCGTTGGAGATTGAACCAAACAACGACGATGCCTATCACGTCTTGGCGCGTTTCGAGCACACCATGGCGCACATCGGTGGATTCACGCGATACCTCATTCGTAAGATTTACGGCGCCATCGAACCGGCGACGATCGAAAAAGCGGAAGAATACTTTCGACGTGCCATCGAAATTGCGCCGAAGCGCCTGATTCACGGCGTCGAGCTCGCCAAGCTCCTCTACGAGACCAAGAGGTACGACGAGTGCAAACAACTCTTGCTCACGTCGCTCGAATACGACATCGAGGACATCAACAGCGTTCGAACGAAAAAAGACGGCGAGACCCTCCTACGAAAAGTCGCCGGCAAGCTCAACCGCACGCCCAGTCGCGGCAAGCTCAACCGCACGCCCAGTCGCGGCAAGCTCAACCGCACGCCCAGTCGACTTTCGCTCTCGAGAACGCCGAGCAAGCTTCGCGCGGCGCGCGCGGCGTCTTCGCCGTCGAGCACGCCGATGTCCAGAACCCAATCCCGAGGCAGCGGCCTCTTCGATTCGCACGAAAACATCACCGAATGATAATTCACATCTCCGCACTCGCGCGAATCCATTGTAATCCACCACGAGTGATGCCGATCGTCGATCATTTCTCGCCGCGGCGTCTTCGTCCTCTCCGCCGACGAACATGCGAAAAAGCGCCATCCATCACCTCACTCGTCTCCGCGCCCCTCCCTCCGGCATCGCGCGCGCCGCGACGCGCGCGATGCCGCCCAAAAGAGCCGACCACCTCGCCCGCATGGCGGCCGGCGCCGAGAAGCGCGAAAAAGGCGACATGCTGAGCGGCATTCGCGCGGCGGCGGAGGAACACGAGCGCACGGACGGCCGCGTCGACGCGCGACGAGGGATGGCGACCACCGTCTTCACGGTCGAGAGTCTCGGGCTCAAGTCCACAAAGACGCGGGAGAGTGCGAAACGGCGCGGGATCGGAAGCGGTGGCGCGCACAGGCAGGGGGTGACGACGGTGCTCGCGGCGGAGGCGAGCTACGACGTCGAGCGACGGGTGCGAGACGCGAGACGACCGTTGATGAGCGAACCGCGAGGGTACGTCGAACGAACGCCGGAGATGTTTCACGACGACGCGCGGTCGTTGGAACTGATGCCGGCGAGACCGAAGTGGGATTACGAATTGAAACGAGGCAAGTTGCACGCGAGGGAGCGCAAGGCGTTCGTAAAGTGGCTGCGACGCGCAAAGGAGGCGATGATCGAGGCGGGAGGGTACGCGCCCGCGTTTGAACAGAACATAGAGGTGTGGAGACAGTTGTGGCGAGTGTTGGAGCGATCGGACGTGGCGGTGGTGGTGGTGGACGCGCGGAATCCGATGCTTCATCTTCCGCCGGCGCTGTACGCGCACGTGACGAGACGGTTGCGGAAACCGCTCGTCGTGGTTTTGAACAAGACGGACGCGGTGCCGATGCGAGCGATAGACGGATGGGCGGAACATCTCCTCTCCACGTTGCCGGGAATCGACGCGGTCGTCGGTTTTTCGTCGCGTGACGAGGCACCGCCGGATGAACGCTTTTGGGAGCGCAAAAATAAAAACTGCGACGAACGTGAAGACGCGTCGACGCGCATGCACCGTCCGTCCACGATTCCCATCGGTCGAGATGCACTTTTGAAGGTGTGTCACGAATTAGCGCACACGGGTAAACGCCACGCGGCGGAAGAGGACGACGGCGAGGACGACACGGAGAACGCCGCCGAAAACGAAGAAGAAGATGAGGAAGAGGAGGAAGCGGGAGATAAAGAGGCCGAGGAATCGGTGCGTCAAGCCTTGAACGACGAACGTAAGGAACTCGAGCGCGCCAAATCTGAAGGACGCATCATGATAGGTCTCGTCGGCCATCCAAACGTCGGTAAATCGTCCATGGTGAACTCGATTCTACGGCGCAAAGCGGTGAGCGTCAAGGCGACGCCCGGTCACACCAAGACGCTCCAGACGCTCATCCTCGACGATACGACGTGCCTTTGCGATTCACCGGGCTTGGTGTTTCCTCGCGTGGACGTGTCTCCGGCGGAACAAATCATCGGGAATCTCATTCCGCACCCTGTGGTGCGCGAGCCGTTCAGCGCCATTCGTTGGCTCGCCGAAGCGAAACTCGTCGGCGCGGCGCGATGGGAAGCTATTCAACGAAAGTTTAGCGGTTCGAGCGACGGTAAGCTAGCCGCGTCGCTCGCCGTGCCGCTTCATGCCGTACTCAAGGTGCGTCCGGTGACGGAGTTCGATCCCGAAATTCTGGAACTGCTCAATAACGAGGATTTGACCGAAGACGAGTTGCCGTGGTCGCCGCTCTCGTTTTGTCACGCGTACGGCGGCATGCGAGGATTCACGCGCGCGCGGGGCGTCGACGTCCAACGCGCCGGCCAAGCCGTCTTAGCGATGATTTACGAGGGTAAGATTCCGTACGCCATCCCGCCGCCCGAGGGTGAACCGGTGAAAGGCGTCAAAGTCGTCGTCGCCGACACGGACGACGCCGACGATTCGGACGACGTCGCCGACGACGACGAGACGGACGACGACGAGGTCGTCGCGACGCGTTCCGGATTCGCCGCCCTCGCCGTGGATTCGGATGAAGAGACCGCCGCGCGACAGTACGCGTACAGTTCTGACGACGAATCCGGTATGTTCATCTCCATGTCCGACATGTTGACTCCCGAGGATTTGAAAGAGTCGCGACGAGGCGAGAGGCGACGGTGAGAAATGAAAGAAATAGAAATGAAAGAAATGAAGAAATCGATCCATCACAATGGTAATATAACGCGCGCGTCAAATTTGGGTAATGTCAGTTAAAGGATGTTAAGAATCTTGAGCGCGATGGCGCCCGAACACGCGCCAAGAATGGCGATTTTAATCGAACTTCCGACGGCGCTGACGGCTTTATCGAAGAGAATCTTCGCCGCGACGGCGCCGATCAAAACGGTGAACGCCGCGCTCGCCGCCTGCGAACCGACATCCTTGACCGGTTCGGGCACGAGATCGATCGCTTGACCGAACACGACGGTGGCGGCACCGAGACCCGCGCCGATGACGTCCAAACCGGCGCCGACGCCCGCCGCCGCGTCGCCCGCGTCCGCCGACGTCGCCGCCGAGTTCACACCGTTCACCACCGCGTCCACCACGCCCGACGCCGTCTTCACCAACGCATCCGCGCTCAATTCACCCGTCGTGTAATACGTCAGCCCACACACCACCGCCAACGCCCCCAGCGTCGGCGGTCCCCACCCGAGCGTCGGCGCCGGCGGCTCCGGCACCGCGCCCGTGGCGTTGAACGACTTCACCCCGATCTCACCTCCCGGAAAGCCACCAGCCAGCCCACCGAAATCTTTCGCCAACGACACGTCTCGAGACTCTCTTCGCGCGCGTTTCTTCTTTTCGAGCGCGCTCGCGGCGTTTTTCTCCGTCAATTCGTCGCGATACGCCCACAAGCCCTTCTCCCCGCCCGCGAACCCGCCGGTGAAGGCGTCGTCTCGTCCCGTCTTGGACACCAACCCGCGATCGTCTCTGATGTACTTGCCCTTCCCGGCGTAGTACCGACCGCCGTTCGAGGACGGGTCTTTCCCCGCGCGCGCGACGACGGCGGTCGAACGTCGCGCGTGCGATCGGGCCGCGATCATGCATTCGCGTCGCTCTCTCTCGCGCGCGTCTCGCGGCGCGCGCGCGTCGAGCGAACGCACGGCGCGCATCGTCTCCATCGTTCTCTCGCGTCCGAGCGGCGTTCGGACGCGTCGACGCGCGCCGAGAGATCGATCGAGGCGATGAGTGGCGCGCCGCCGTCCCGCAGGCGTCGTCGCGCGAGGACGACGACATGGCGGACGTCGACGCGCGCGCGTACGAAACGCTCGGGTTACGGTTCGAGGACGTCCCGGACGAGGCGGCGATCAAAAAGGTGCGACGACTCGCGCGCGAGGACGTCTCGAAGAGGACCGATTGGGACGCTCGAATGGTCTTCTCGGGGACGCGCGTTCGACGCCGTCGACGGCGATCGAGAGGACTGACGACGACGCGCGACGCGCGCAGGCGTTCCGTAAACTCGCGCTCAAGAAACACCCGGATAAACGACCGGCGAGCGAACGCGAGGCGGCGGAGAGGGAGTTTGACGCGTTGCAAAAGGCGCACGACGCGCTCGTCGACGTCGACGCGAGACGCGCGTTGGACGATGTATTGCGCGCCAAGGCGGCGAGAGAGGAGGCGCACGCGAAGAGAGACGCAAAGAGACGACGTGCGGTGGAGGATTTGGAGGCGCGAGAGCGCGCGGCTTCGGAGGGGGGTCGCCGAGGGGCGGAGGCGGAGGCGAGGGAGCGACTGCGCGTCGAGTTGGTACGGTTGAGGAGACGACGCGAGGAGGCGACGCGTGCGCGCGGGGTGAGCGGGGGGGATGCGAGTGTGATCAAGGTTGATGCGCGCGCGGAGGTGCCGGCGCATCTGTACAGGGCGATCAAGGTGGTCTGGCGACGCGTGAGCGACGCGGACGAGGACGCGTACACAGCGAAGGAGTTGCGAGAGACGTTTGAGAAAATCGGTCGAGTGGAGGACGTCGTGATACGGGAGGGGAAGAAGAAGAAGGGAAGCGCGCTCGTGGTGTTCGGGGACGAGGAGACGTGCGTTCAGGCGTCGAGGGTGACGTGTGGGAGACCGGATAACGCGTTGATTATTTCGCGCGCGGCGGTTCCGCCCGAGGGGCGCGCGTCCGCGAACGTCGCGACGGACGCGCGGCCGAGCGTCGCGAGCGACGAGGAGGTGAACGCGCCCAAAGTGAACGCCGAAGACGCGAGCGCGGCGCCCAAGGCGACGCCGCACGCGGCGAACGCCGATTTCGAAAGTGTCGTTTTGGAACGATTGAAACGCGCGCAGGAGCGCGCGCGACTTCTCGCCGAGGCGGAGAAGGATGACGAGGAATAGCGCGACGACTAGCACGCGCGCGCGAACTGTAGTCAGAACACATTAGCGGATCATAATTAAATGTCTAGTGCGATGCGAGAACTATCTTGACTCGTAACTCGAGAAGGGTCTACTTCTTCGCCAAACCGAGTCGCGGCGACGTCAACCACGGTCGCACTCACGGTCGCGGTCGCGCGTACTTGGCCGTCCACTCCTTCGCCATCGCCAACGCACCCTTCTCATCCGTTTTCCAGTGATCGGCCACGTCTTCTCTCAGCGGGTCGTCCGGATTCGGTGCGCTCATCAACGCCTGCACGCTCAGTAAAATCGTCCTCACTTGCAACGCCGGCGACCACTTATCCTTCAACACGTCCAGACAGATGCGCCCGATCTTATCCGTGTTCGGGTGATATATCTTCGTCCTGAAGAAACACTCCGGCGGCGCCATGGGGTAATCCGCGGGCAAGAAGAGCTCGAGGTTAAACTTGCCGCCCTCGTACGCCGTGCCCTTGGGTCCGTCCAAGACGACGTAAAAGTGGCGAAGATTCGATTCGCTCACGCGCACGGAGATTCCGGGAATCGGTTCCTGCTGTAATCGTTGCGCCTCCTGTGCGAGCGTTCGAACCGCGCGCGCGCGTCGTCGTCGTCAGTCAACATTCCTCTCGGTCTCTCGCGTCTCTCGCGTCTCTCGCGTCTCCTCGTCTCCCAGCCCTCTCGCGTCTCCTCGTCCGTCGCGTCGCGCGCGCGCGCCGTCGACGCGCACCTTTATGATCCGTCTCGGTAACTGCGACGCGTCCGCCATGGCTCGCGTTCGCGCCGACGCGCGACTTTTCTCGGATGCGACCGAGGGACACCTCCTTCGATTCGATGCGCGCCCTCGACGCTCGCGTCGCCCTCGACGCGCGCGTCGCCCCCGAGACCGACGACGTGAGTCTCGCGTTCCTTTCCTCGACTCGACGCGCGACGCTGACGCTGACGCTCCGACGCCCGACGCGAACGAACGACGTTCGTCGCGTCACACAATGCCGTCCACCACCGGTCGTCGCCCGCGCGCGTCCACCACCGCGCGCGCGTCCACCACCGCGTCCGAACGCTCGGGGCTCATCCTCTGCGCCCTGTTGGCCGCGCAGTACGCCGGCGGTCCGTTTCTTCGCGACGCGTACGCCGCCGACGCGTCGCCCGTGAGTTTGGTGCTCGCCACCGAATGCGTCAAAGCCGCGCTCTCCCTCGCGCGTCTCCGGGTCGAGTCGCGGTCGAGGACGCTCGGCGTCACGCGTGAGAGTTTATCGCGCGCCGCCGCGCCCGCGGGGGTGTACGCGACGCAGAATCTGTTGCTCGCGAGAGCCGCGGCGTCGGGGCTCGGCGCGACGGCGTTCAACTGTTTGAACCAAACGAAAATCGTCAGCGGGGCGATCTGCCTGTATCTCGCGCGAGGCGAGCGGCAGAGCGCGGTGCAGATGGTGAGTCTGTTCGCCGTCGTCGCGGCTGGGATGTATCTGAGCGCGAGTGGGGAGGACGACCGCGCGCGCGGGACGGCGTCGGCTACGGCGTCGGCGGCGCTCGGCGCGGCGTACGCGGCGACGGCGTCGGCGCTCTCGGGACTCTCCGGCGCCTTGTGTCAGACGCTGTTACAGAGCGGCGAGACGACGCCGGCGAAGATGACGCTGGAGATGGCGATCACGGGAGCGCCGATGGTGTTGATGGTGGAGAAGGCGACGCGCGGGACGTTTTTGCCGAGCGACGCGTTCGCCGGGTGGACGCCGGCGACGCTCGTGCCGGTGACGTGGGCGGCGATCGGCGGCGTGCTCGTCGGGGAGATCACGAAACGAGTGGGGTCCATCGCGAAAGGGTTCGCGGCGGTGTGTGGGTTGGTGTTGACCGGAGTGTTACAGTCCGTCGCGGAGGGCCGCGCGCCGCCGCCTTCGCGCGTGGCGTGTCTCTTCGTCATCGTCGCGAGCACGGTGGCGCACACGACGCACCCGTACGTCAACCCGTACGTCGAGCGGCGGAGGCGTTCACCGCGGAGGAAAAGTAAATCGAAACGCGCTTGAGCGTCGCGCTCTTGCATCATGCATCATATTTAGTACCGGCGTCGTCGCCGGCCCGGACAGGTGTCGCGGGTGTCGCGGACGGGCGGTCGACGGTCGGTTGTACAGTTTAATAATACACGTATTTGTTCTAGGCAGAATGCATCTATCGCGCGTACCCGCGCCACGCCTCGCGGGAGACGAGACGCGAGATCGTCGTCATGAAGAGGACGCTCACGGCGGTTCCCGTCATGCCGGCGACGTTGAACGTCATTGAAAAATCGGGCGTCGGAAGGAGGAGCAAAAGTCCCTGCGTGTACATCGCGGTCGGTGCGGCGGCGGCGGCGCGCAATCGATCGAGAAATGGACTTCGACGCGCGTTCGTAATCGTGGGCGTCGCGGAGGAATCGACGCCGACGACGAAGGCGTCGACGCGCGCGGGCGGTAAATCAAACCCGCGATTTCCATCCGGCGGGAACTCTTGCGCACGAATGAACCCTTTATCGTACTCGAACTGTAACCGAATCGTCGACGCGTTCGCGGGAAGCATCATCTGTACCTCGAGCTCGGACGACCGCGCGCGATCCACCGCGGGGACGAAGCGCACGCCGTCCAACGCGTCTCTGGAGACGGCGCGTCCGTCGATTTCGACGGCGAGCGTGTGCAGATACATCTTGACAAACCATGGGAAGGTTTGAAACAGTCGCACGCGCACCGGCGCGCGACCGTTGACCTCGCCGCCGCCCCAGTTCGCTCGTTCGAGATCGAGGACGACGCCGCCTGCCTCGTTGCCCGTTCCGGTGAAGAAGCGCTCGACGAAGAGCGTCGGCGCGCGAAACGACGTCTCGCCATCCATCGATTCGGGAAACTCGTCGACACCCATCTCGTACGTCCTCAACGAATCACCGTCTCGCACGTGTAACAACGACCGATCGGTGGCGACGCACCGTGCGTCCTCGGCGCGAGAGAGCGCGTCTTTCGCGTTCGCGAACGCCGTCAAAGCGCTCGGAAGCGCCATCATCAACGTCTGCTCTATGCTAAGCCTGTCACCCACCACGCGCGCACGAACGCCAAACGTGAGATGTTCGGCGCCGAACACGTCGTGCGCCGACCGAAGCGCGCGCGCGAACCCACCGCGCTCGCGACAGGGTAACTGTTTCAACCACGGCGCCAGATTTTCGACGCACACCGCCTCTCTCGGCAGGTGCGCGTATTTCGTCACCATCTCTCTGTCCACGCGTTTCGTCGCCGTGGACGACCCGTCCCACGGTCGAAACATCAACGCCGGCGTCGTCGTCGCCGTGGGCGCGCGCAATCCGCCGAGAGACGCACAGAATATCCCGCCCAACATCGTCGTCGCGTCTCGCCACCCGGCGTCGGCGTCCGCCGCGTCCCACGTCCCCACCACCTCCGCCCCCGACGGTTTTGCCGTTACCGTGGGCGCGCCGTATCGACGCGCGTTCCACCGTCCGCGCCCAAACCACAGATCGAGCGTCTCCGCGCGCGAGACGCGCATGAGCGACGCGACCGGTTTCGACGTTTTGCTCAGGTGCGTCGAATTCGCGGGCGCATCGCTCGTGAACGAGAACACGAGGGCGGCGACGCCGTCGTTGAGACGCTCGACGAGGACTTCCTCGACGAAGGTTTCGTCGCGCGCGCGCGCGACGTCGACGAGAGCGACGACGAGGGCGCAGAGGACGAGGACGACGAGACGCATCGAAGAGTGAGGGAGAACATTTTTGGATGTTCGGGACGAATGGCTCAATCACAGCGGGAATTCGCGCTGAAGCGCGGTGACGTCGTGCGCGTCGACGCGAGGCATCAAGTCTAAGCGTCCCGTGCACCCGAGACTGATGCGAACGTATCCCCACGTGGGACTGTCGTGACTCGGGTTCATGGAGAGCGCGCGGAGGTAATACGGGAGCGAATCGGCGTATCGACCTTGATTGGCGTAACTGATGCCCATGTTGGACCACGCGCGGACGTAGTTGGGCTTGATGTCGAGCGCGCGGCGGTAGGCGGCGACGGCGTCGGCGCTGTCGGCGCCGTTCGCGAGCGTGGCGCCGACTTTATTCCACAAGGAGTGGTCGTCGGGACGTAGCGTCGCCGCGCGGCGAAACGCGTTGACAGCTTGCTCGTAATCTCTCGTGATGTGCGCCATGACGCCGAGGACGGTTTGGACGTCGGCGTTGTTCGGAGCCTGGCGGGCCGCTTGTTGGAACATGGCCATGACGCTCTCCGCGGTCGCGGGCGCCGCCGCGTCGGCGATGTGTCTAAACTGTTCTTGGCTCGCCAACCACTCTCGCGCGTGCCCGAGAGCCTCGCCCTGGTCGAGTTCGTTCGCGTGGCTCACCGCGAGCGCCAGAAGGACATCGGTGTTTCTCGGGTTTGCCTCGTACGCCTTGCTCATCGCCGCGATGGCTTGTTGGTCGTCGTCGTTTTCCGCCTGAATTCTGCCGAGATGGTACCACGCCTCGCTATTTTTCTGATCTTGACGCACCCACGCCTCGGCGGCGAGAACCGCTTCGGTCAACACGCCAGCTTTCGCTAATTCCATCGTTCTCTCGTGAAGTCCACTCTGCCCCAAGTATGGATTCGGGTCGGTGAATTTATAATTGCTTCGCTCCGGGAGCGAGTTTTGTTGCATCTCATCCCAAACGTTTTCCATCCAATCGGGGTTCG
>MDTD01065325.1_pt1 | contig 14919 bp, 17 predicted proteins | sample 811221 | NCBI WGS metagenome assembly MDTD01 (sample SAMN05326646, study PRJNA326480) | marine metagenome | isolation source: seawater | place: Pacific Ocean: South West | collected 2011
CATGGTGGATGCCTGGACCGGGTCATCTTCCACCAGGAGTATTTTGTATTTGTGCGGCAGAAGCTTGGCGAAGGTTCTTCTTGCTTTGTCTTCTATCTGTTGCACGGTAGCGCTTTTGTCCCAGAATGCGTCACAACCGGCTTTGATAGCTTTTACTTTGTCCATAAAGCTGTCTTCGTCACCGATGAAAACGATTGGAACATCGGTGGTATTCGGCTGGGCTCTTACCTGATAAGCAAGATCCAGTGGGGACCCTCCGCCTATGGGAGTACAGATGATAAGTCCGTCCGGGGTCTGTTCTTTGATGGATGCTTCCGCCTGTTCAAAATTCTGGCAGGCCTGAATCCGAATGCCCAGGGTGTCCATTATCCCTTTGAGGTTGGAGGCGCTGGTCGGGTCTGATGCCACCACCAGAACTGAACTTCCCAGGGCAGAGAATCTACCGGATGTGGACTGTTGACTGTACTGGGATTCTGCGGATTGGTCGGAGCCGTCATCCTCGCCCTGGGCGGCCATCAACTGTTTGAGGTTCTCGGTCAGGTTCTTGAGCTGCTTTATAGTGGAGGTGAAAGAGGTCCCGGATAGCTCCTTGAGCTGCATGGAGAGATCTTCTGCGGCTATGGCTCGGCTGCAGAACTCAGTCATTTCATAGAGTCCAGCCGCTCCGGCTAGTTGATGGTAAAACCGGGAGAGATTTTCCACCTTGTTTCCATCGCATTCACCTTTCTCGATCTCTTCCAAGATCTTTGCTGCTTTGGAAATTCTCTCCTCCGAGACGGTTACGAATCTCTTCTTCGAGTCGGCTATTGCTTTCTTAACGGATTTTGTGGCTGGCGGTTCGGCCATTGACGGAGCTCCAATTTTGAATTTGTTATGAGGTTACTTTTGCCAGAACATTGAGAATTTCATGCATTTTAAAGGGCTTGGCGAGAAACTCGTCGGCGCCCAGTCGTTTTACTTCCTCTGCCTTGTCTCTCATGCCCGTGAGCATAACAACTTTGGCCTTTCCATCGGAGCTTCTGTACTGCTCCAAAATGGAAATGCCCTCCATATCCGGAAGTTGCCAGTCTAGAAGGATGACGTCAAATTCGTCTCCAGCTATCTGTTCCAGGGCATCCTTGCCGGTACCTGCTTTCACCACTGAATGATCGCATGTCTCTATGCACTCTGCCAGCAGTTCTTGCAGGAACTCATCGTCCTCTACAACCAACACCTTCGCCATTGCGGTACCAATAAATCTTTAGGGGAATCTTGCATGGTTATACCCTACCCTTATCTCTATGAAACCGTGAAATACTTATATCAGCTGCATCAAGCTTCAAAGGGGTGAGTGCGGCCTGACCAACAGTTGGGAAACTGTTGGTTCGGTCCGAAGATGAACGCGTCTCTTTTGATATAACGGCTATTCAGGTATTGTCTGCGTTTTTCGGGTGTCTTCGTGAAAGGAATGAAAAGAGGAATAGTCAGAAGTGTTGCAGTTACCGGATTAGGGCTCTTTGCCCTGTCTGCCGTCTCCCTAAATGCTCTTTCCATGCCCGGCCGGTCTTACACCGGAGAGCTGCCCGGGCTCACCGATGGTGAACGGGCTCTGTCTGAAAGTTTGAGGGAGCATGTGGAGATGCTTGCTGCAACTATCGGAGAGAGACATCTGCAAAAGCCGGAGAAGCTCGAAGAGACTGTTTCTTACATAAAAACATCATTGAAAGATTGGTATGGCACGATTGAGAGTCAACACTTCGAATTCGGCCATAAGAGTTTTGAGAACATAATCGTGGAGCTGCCCGGGGGCAAGAGAAAAGATGAAATTGTTGTGCTTGGTGCGCACTATGACTCCGTCTTCGGTTGTCCGGGAGCCAACGACAACGGCACCGGTGTGGCTGCGCTTCTTGACCTGGCAAGACTTTTGGCTTCCCATAGACCTGAGAGGACGCTGAGGTTTGTCTTCTTTCCGAATGAAGAACAGTATTTTAACAGCGAAGGAATGGGCAGTTATCAGTATGCCAGGCTTTTAAAAGAGAGAGGAGAGAAGGTGGTCACCATGGTCTCCCTTGAAACCATCGGCTTTTACAGCGATAAGAAAGGTAGTCAGAAATATCCACTCGGTTTGAAACTCTTCTATCCTGATAGAGGTGATTTCATCGGCTTTATCGGACCTCTTGGAAGCAGAAAAGCGATAAAGCCTATGTTGAAAGCTTTTCGAAAGTCTGCGGATTTTCCTTCCGAAGCTCTCTGCGCGCCCAGTCTGATACCTGGAGTAGATTGGTCTGATCATCAATGGTTCAACCGTATGGGATACCCTGCTTTTATGGTTACGGACACAGCTCCATACCGTTACCCTTACTACCATACCCCTGAAGATACCGCCGAGAAAATCGACTACGATAAGATGGCGCGGGTGGTGGCAGGTTTGCGTAAGGCTATAATTGAAATCTGCTCCTGAAGCCTCATTCGCCGGGAGTAATTCTGAAACCAGGACTTTCACTTTTAATCTGGTTGCCAGGATGACATGAGCAAGAATCATGCTTCGATAGACTACAATATGAAACCGTGCTCATAGCTTCCAAGATATGGGGCCGCTTTTTGCGCTTCAACTTTCGGGCTATGCCAGCTCAGACCTGCAACAAACCAGTACTCTATCTCAGGAGCAGAAATCTTATGGTACAAACACAAGTCAAGAAAGCAGAGCTGAATGCTTATGTCACGCCGGCTTATGGAGCCAGGGCGATGAGCGAGCCTGTTCCCAAGTACATGATGCCTGAAAATGGTCTCGATCCCAAGATAGCCTATGACCTGATCCGTGATGAGCTTATATTAGATGGCAATTCGCGCCTGAATCTGGCTACCTTCGTCACCACCTGGATGGAAGACGAAGCAAAACAGCTTATGACCGAAACTTTCGACAAGAACATGATTGACAAGGATGAATATCCTCAAACAGCGGAGATTGAGCTGCGCTGTGTCAATATGATTGCAAGACTCTGGAATTCCCTTGAGGAAGATGAAGCAACCGGTTGTTCCACAATCGGCTCCAGCGAAGCTGCCATGCTCGGTGGTATGGCTCTCAAGTGGAAGTGGCGGGAGCGCATGAAAGCCCAGGGCAAGCCCCATGATAAGCCTAATATGGTTATGGGTGCCAACGTACAGGTCTGCTGGGAGAAATTCTGTCGCTACTGGGAAGTCGAGCCTCGCTTTGTTCCCATGGAAAAAGGCCGTTACTGTCTCACCCCTGAAGAAGCCGTTAAATACTGCGACGAGAACACCATCGGTGTAGTCGTGATCTTGGGAAGTACATTCGACGGTCGCTATGAAGACGTCAAAGGTGTTAACGACGCCCTTGATAAGCTTAAGAAGGACAAAGGCATTTATGTGCCCATCCATGTGGATGCTGCCAGCGGCGGCTTTGTCGCTCCCTTCTTGCAGCCCGAACTCTTGTGGGACTTCAGAGTTCCTCGGGTTAAGTCCATTAATGCTTCCGGGCATAAATTCGGTCTTGTCTATCCTGGTGTGGGTTGGGCGATCTGGAGAGATAAAGAAGAGTTGCCTGAAGATCTCATCTTCCACTGCAACTATCTGGGCGGTGACCTGCCTAACTTCGCCCTCAATTTCTCCCGTCCCGGTAACCAGGTAGTGGCTCAGTACTACAACCTGATTCGCCTGGGCCGTGAAGGTTATAGACAGATACATCAGACAAGTCAGGATGTGGCGCTTTATTTGTCAGGACAGATTGAGGCGATGGGTCCCTTCGACTTGATTTCAGACGGTAGTGATATACCGGTATTTGCTTTCACAACCAATGACAAGGCTAACTTCTCTGTATTCGATATGTCCGACAAATTGAGAGAGAGGGGCTGGTTGCTTCCTGCTTACACCTTCCCGGAAAACTGTCAGGACCTTGCTGTTCTGAGAGCGGTTTGTAAGGAAGGATTCACCCGGGATATGGCGGATATGCTTCTAAAAGACATGAAGAACGCGGTAAATCATTTTGCCGCCAGGCCGAATCATACTCCCAAGGTTGAAGGCTCCAGCTTCAATCACTAGGATGATGTTTGCAGGCGGGAATTGAAATCCTGGCTACAAATGAAAGCCATATGAAAGAGACCGGACAAGATATTCTTGTCCGGTTTTGTTTTGTTTTGCTGCATTTATGAAAAGAAAAGTATTTGCCGGGGATAACATGGTAAGATTGTTGCATGATTACAATTTGTAGTCACGTAACTACAAATACAGTCTCGAGACCACAAATCCTGCAGGAAGAAGGTTATTTCCCGGTTTTAAGTAGTGATGACGCTCTTCGATCACAGTCCGGGAATCTTTGAGATAGGTCTTACAAAGAATAAAGGATAAAGCTCGGAATGATGATATCCGAAGAAGTTTGTCCTCTGTCGTTGCTTAACGAAGTATCGACTTTATGCCATCGTATATGAAACTATATTAGCCGCACTAGCTGTTTTTATCTGAGGCTTGCATCGCGGATCTGTTACCGTTCTTCTTTTACTGGAAAATTTGTCTATGTTTGAATTTCTCGCGGGATTGACCATCGCTTATCTGATACACACCCTGGGAGTGTCTATCGGGTATCACCGCCTCCTTGCCCATCGCTCCTACAAATGTCCTAAGTTTGTAGAATACTTCTGGGTAATGGCCGGTTATCTCGGCTTCCAGAGCTCTCCTATCTGGTGGGCTTCCATGCACAGGGCTCACCACCGGTACTCAGATACTCCTCTTGATCCGCATCCAAGTTACCTGAGCTGGCGGCGTTGCATCTATGGATGGATATTCGATTCGCACTATCCGGACCATGTAAGACCTGAGGAATGCAGCAAAGACCTGGTTAATGATCCGCTCTACAAATTCCTGGACCAGGGAGGCGATGTGCAGCGGGCTCATTTGCTCAACGGAATGATCAACTTCTTATTCAGATTTTTGCTGATGGCACTGTTCGGCTTGCCTTTTGCTCTGGGGAGTCTCGTGGCTGGCCTGCTTATACAACAAGTAACTCTTATCTTTAACAAACTTGCTCATATTGAGAGTTTCGGGTATCGCAACGCCGATACCACCGATGATAGCGTTAACGTGACCTGGCTCGCATACCTGACTCTGGGAGAGGGGCTGCACAACAACCACCACGCATTCCCCGGATCGGCTAATAACGCACTTGTCCGATCCGAATTCGATTTCAGCTATCTAGTAATCAAGATTATGAAAAACCTCGGCTTTGTCAGTTGGATTAATGACGGTGAGTTTTACAGGCAAAAGTTGTCAGAAACTGAAGGCGCTCTAGTTACCAGTTCTGTCTCTGTTCTTGGTGAGTCTGAAGTTTGTCTGGCGGCTGAAATGGAAAGCATCAAATAGCAGTTTTTTCATCGACATAGTTAGAGTCATTTAGGGGGGCAATAATGCTTTCGTGTGAAGTCCTTAGGAAGCTAAAAAAAGATCTCACTACTCTTTCCAAACCGAGCAATCTTCCTTTCGATTGTATCTATAGTTTAGGATCAGGTGCAGAGCTGGCAATTGATTTTCAAGAGTTGGAAGATAGCAATCATTTTCGACTTTCCGTCAATTCCGGTAGTGATTCTGAGGAACATGTTATTGAAGGTCACAACAAAGCCCTTGCTGTTCTTGTTGGGCTTGCCTGGCTAAAGATGGCGGCATTTCTTGAGCACAAAGCTATAGAACCTTGTTGTTCCATGAAGCATGAAGGAGCAGATGAAATTTTAGCTTTGTACCAGAGTGTACGTGAATTTCAAACATCTAGTCAGTTACCTTTCGTCTCATCGGTTAAGTGTTCCGATGGAGCTTACGACATTTATTCTGTAAAGGAAGAAAATAGTCGAATGAGCATTGAACTTCTTACCAACTTCATATATGGAAAGTCAGTGAAGACAATTGCCGAAGTTCAGTACGAAGCAATTGTTCAAGAGCGTTCTTTCGAGCTTCTTGAGCGCCTCCTGGGTGAATGGATTAGGCCCGAATCAGTGAAGTCGATGAGGGTGATTATGGAAGATTTCGTCCGTCAGAGTGGTGGACGTTCTCAGTGAGTGATGTGCTTTAAAACATTAAGTAACTATATGCGGTGCTTCTCTTTCTCTCTCTTCCTTGCTTTTCGGAAAAGGCGATATGTAGCTTTTTGCCTTTGAATCTCGTTCTGTTCAGGCGTTCCATGGCTGTTTGCGCTTCTTCGTAGGAAGTCATTTCCACAAAACCGAACCCCCTGGGTTGTCCCGATCTTTGATCCGTCGGGATGCTTGTGTACTTGACAGTACCATGGGCTGCGAATAACTTGCTTAAATCACCTTCCGAGCAATTTCTGGGAAGGTTTTGAATAAATAACTTCGTTTCCATATTATTTCCTTTGTATGAACGCAAAAATTGATCGGTGTTACCGGTCTGAATTCACGTTGAATTAGAGTTTTAGAGACATAAAGCACGTTGTGCTTGCTGTTCTCTTTTCTGTTTAAATCTTAAAACAATGATTGTGGCGGATATTCTTTGAAGAACCTGCTCAAGGAAAGCTCTTAAGGTTCTTAGCCTAACGCTTCTCCCGGGGTTCCGGATTATCCTGGACGGTTCGTTCTTGTGGTTGACTCAACCTCGACCGCCTTTCAAGCATTGTGACATAGTTATTCCCAGTTTGCAATCAATTTAGCGCTTCCAAGTGCTTTTTTATGATCCGATAACTATTGTTTTTGCAATCAATCGCTTTTCTTTAAGCCGAAGAAGATAGAGCTGAGGGTGCCTTCTCCCAGTTTTCTATCAAGACCCCGCACAGTGAAAAGTACGAAGAAGACAAACATGGTGCCCACATAGTGAGTGAATGTGAGAACGCTGGCATGAAAACCTGGTATGTCGTGACCGGAAGCAAAAATCAGCTCTTCTAGAAATTTGAATACTGCCACCATGATGGTGAGAAGAGATGATCTGTAGAGGACGGACCAGATCAGTGGGCGTTCATCGAATATTTCGAAGAACTTGATCCTCTGCGAAAATGTGGCAATCTTTCCCATGATCAGGGCGGCGGTGAGGGCTAGAATATAGCCGTGCTTGAACTGATTGATGCCGAACTGGAGGAGCACCAGAGAACGATAGGTCTCCAGAACCGAAAGGCAGATGGCCAGGTAGACAAAGTTCTCTAGAAAGCGTCGGACCTCTTCGGCAAGGGTCTCTCTGGTCTGGTGAATAGTCTTTTCTAGTTTTTGTTTTGTATCTGATTGATCAGTCATTACTAAGCTGTTTGTTCTGCCCTGTTCTGTTTCGCTTCCACTTCCCTGACAAAGTCTTTCCACATGTGGAAAGAGAGTACGGATAGCAGCGCTCCCGCGTTCATGAGAACAAAAGTGGCGGAGTTAACCAGTACTCGGTGTCCCACTTTTGGAATAATCAAGCTGTGATCCAGGTTAGCCAGGGCTCCGATAAATAGTGCTAAAGATAGTACCGTGAAGTAGATGCGGTACTTCTCTTTTAGCTGTTTGCCGCCGAAGCAGAAGTACGTAAGAACAAGAGTCATCAGCATCTGCATATAAAAGAAGAAAGGCACGGTAACCGCAAAGTTAACATCGGAAAATAAATCAGGCTGATATTTTGTTCCGGCAACAAAGGCGGCAAATATGAAAACAGATAGATAGATCGGCTTCATGATCAGGGCGAAACGCTCCAGGACGCCGGATTCTGTACCTGAATCAATGCCGGATTCTTCTTTCTTTCTCTCCACCACTTTCTTATTCAGCTTTGTGATCGATAACATGGTGAATATGGCGCTGGCGTTTATTGCCGAGAGTGTGATGAGGTCGACGACGATAGCTGAGGATTCACTTACCGAGATGCCCTGGTTGAAGAGGTTGGCGATGATGCCGTAAATGCAAGTGAGGGCGAAGATAGAAAAAATGGCTTTGAGCCTGTCCGACCGTGGCAGTCCGTTGTAGAAAAACTCGGACAGGATTAGGGTGATGGCTCCCTGTAAGAGGATGAAAACAGGAGTGTCGAGGATGTAATTGCTGGTGAAATAAGAAGGTAGAAGAACACAACAAAGGATGCCGCCCAGCACTATCAGGGCTGCGCCCCGGCTGAATTTCCAATTGATGGTCAGGATCTGCTTATCGGTGGTCATGGCAATTTCTTAACGGCAAAATCAATATACCCTATAAAACATGTGTTACTGTATTCGCGTTTAGAAGTGGTTTGAGGATTTTAGTATGTCTAGATTGGCCCCAATCAATTTTAAAAAATGGATTGAGGAGAACAGAGCGCTTCTGAAGCCTCCGGTGGGCAATAAGCTTGTCTGGGAGGACCGAGAATTCATCATCATGGTCGTGGGTGGACCCAATAAGCGAACCGATTACCATGTCAATCAAGGGGAGGAATTCTTCTACCAGGTGGAAGGTGACATTACTCTGAAAGTGATGGATGATGGAAAGCCTGTGGATATAAATATCAATGAAGGGGACATCTACTTGCTCCCCGGGGGCATGCCGCATTCTCCCCAGCGACCGGCCGGCACCGTTGGTCTTGTGGTTGAGCGCAAACGCTTGCCCGGAGAGAAAGACGGTTTTCAATGGTATTGCCAGGCTTGTGGTGAAAAGCTGTACGAAGAATATTTTGAACTAAAAAGTATTGTAAGCCAGTTTCCGCCTATATTTGAGCGGTTCTACGGAGACGAGGCTAATTCGACTTGCCGAAACTGTGGAGAGAGAGCCACCAAGCCCGAATAGTGTGGGCTGGAATGTGGTGGCATATATAGTGCGCTGCTTATTTCCGGTGCGCGCTCAATAAAGACCATCCTCTTCTTTAGGTTCCAGCTTGTTATCGTGCTGGTCTATTAACGCATCTATCTCTTCCGATACGCACACCTGGCAAGACCAGAATCGGTTTAAGACTGCCCAGATTCCGCACTCACGGCTTGAACAGGTTACTCTTTTGCATTTAAAACACTCTTTTCTTGTCTCTTCGGTCAGTTCGGTGAGACAGCGCATGCAATAGCGGATCAATTAGATCTCCTTTCTGGAATTTAGCAAGTATTTGGTCGGCGGTAGTGTCGGCTAGAATAAGACGACCGAACAGATCGAATCCAGATCTATTGTATCTTGTGTATCCTTTGAATTCTTTGTGGTCCGGAAAGCACGCCTGCCCTTCCGGGAAAGCCCGGGAGGCTCCAGCGATAGTGGTACAATTCTTGCGTCACTTCCCTGGATCTATAATGATTTCCGATGGCCAAGATATTAATAGCAGAAGATGATGTCTCCCTTGGTCTCTCGCTCAAGATAACCCTGGAGAACGAAAAGCACGCCGTGGAGCTGGTGGAGGATGGTAAAGAAGCCATCGACCGCCTCAAGCTATACGCCTATGAACTGGCTATCCTTGATATAGATCTTCCTTCCATGAGCGGTTTTGAAGTTGCCAGGCAATACCGTGACAAGCGGGGTACGGTCCCTATCTTGATGCTCACGGGTAAAAGTGATATCTCCGACAAAGAGACCGGTTTTAATGCCGGTGCCGATGATTATCTGACTAAACCCTTTGACACAAGAGAACTATTGATGAGGGTCAGGGCTTTGCTGAGGCGTCCAAAGGAATACAGCGGTGATGCCATTGAAGCAGGTAACCTGGAGCTGGACTTAAAAACGAGAACTGCGCGAAAGGGCAAGGAGCGCATTAACCTCACCGCCAAAGAGTTTGAATTGTTAGAGTTTCTGATGAAAAGGCCGGATCAGTTTTTCTCCGTGGATGATCTACTCAATGAAATTTGGACATCCGAGTCCGATTCCTCCGAGCTGGCTGCCCGGCAACTGGTAAGAAGGCTGAGGAAGAAAATCGAAAGCGAAGGCGAAGAGCCTTACATAATTACCTCTAAAGGGCTTGGATACAAGTTTCGACCCTTCGACTGCTAAGCCTTAACTCGATGTCAAGTATGTGTCAAAAACGCAGGATACTATGCCTGCAGTTGATTGCTTTGAGGTTGCTGCAATTAATTAACAGCTGCCCCGATCCATAGTTTTTTTAGGAGTTTTTATTATGCCATTTGAATCAGTTGAAGGTGCTACCCATCAGTCCACAAAAATCGAAGGCGAACCCCTGGCAGATGTTCGCGAAGACACTTACTCGGAGAAGGGAAAGAAAGCTCCCGGCGACCACAATTCCATGATCCAGAGAGAGGATACAAGTACAAACGTTCTGCCTTATCTTGAGATCGACTGTGATCCCCAAAACATGGACGGTCAAACCGAGATACATCATTCAGAGACCGTCGATAACGGTGAAGCGCGTAATGATTTTCCTAAAAAGGAAGATGCTCAGATCAAGAATGAAGAGATGAAGGAGCTAAATCCGAGAACCGGTGATTCCACCGGGGAAGTCAGAGACCGCCACGGCAACGAACAGCAGGAACGGAATGGTTCCGATCTTTCCGGGGGACGCGATGGAGCGCCTGCTGAGAAGAACGGAAAAGATTCTATCAAAGAGCCCAAGCAGGGAGACAGCTCTGCTGAACAAGTGGAAGGTTCTGCCACTGGTAACGGTGCCGGATCTGATTCATTCTCCAATCCTCCGTTGCGGGGTGATGACATAAATGATTTGAGTCCATCCCAGGTTCAAGAGCGTTCGAGAGAGTCCGATGAGGATCCCAGCAAAGAGCTTAATCCAAGACAAAACGGCAATCCGGCGCAAAACGATCATGGATCCAAAGAGAGGGGCAATGGTGCCAACACCGTGGAGGAATCCCAGCAACAGTCGATACTGGAAAAAATGAAGGAAAAGATCAACCAGAAATAGTTTATCGGCTGTCCTCCAAAACCTAATACCCTCCTCAGGAGCTATAATGCCAGTGCATGTAGCTCCTTTTAATTTCCATGACTTTCAGACTTCCGGTTAAAGCATATTCCCTGGTGGCGGTGCCGCTGGTTTTCGAGCTTGCTTTTGTATTTACCCTGGTCTTCTTCCAGGGGCAACTGGAAAGCTCTTACAGCAAAGAGATTCGCGCCCGACGTCTGGCGAACATCATCAATCAGGGGCTGGCTGATTGTCTCAAGGCCGGTACCTATGGCGCTTTGTCCCAGATGGGTGGCGGTAAGTTCTTGCTCAGGGAAGGGCGGACCTATATTCGAGATTTACGCCGGGTCAAAGAGCGTCTACTCTCCCTGGAAGGATTGAGCACGGTGGACCGGCAGGGAGTCGAGTCTTTGAATGCCAGTCTGGAAAGTATTTTGAACAACTTTCCCGATCCTGAGAAGAACAAGATAAAACAGGAAGCCAACTACATTATGTCTTTGCACATAGCGGTGCAGGACTTACTAGATGAAGCCAATAAAATTCTTGATCGCCAGGGGCAGATTCAGGAGATAGAGCAGGTTGAGCAGCTCCGACTTCGGAATTTTATAAACGGCGCGGTGATGGCTGGGGTTATATTCAACGTGATTCTGGCGGTGACCCTGGCATTCTTATTTAATCGCAGCATAATCAGCCGGTTGGAGGTGGTGCTTCGCAATTCCAATCGACTTGCCGCCGGAGAACCCCTTCTTCCCCGGGTGGATGGCGCCGATGAGATAGCCGACCTGGACAGGGTCTTCCACAATATGGCCGCTCAGATTGAGAAGGCGACTGAAAGAGAGAAAGCGCTGCTTTTGAACTCCAGCGATGTGATCTTTGCCCTGGATTCTCTACTTGAGATAAAAGTGGTCAGCGGCGCCAGCAAAAGGCTCTGGTACTATGAGCCGGAGCAGTTGATCGGGCAGGAAATTGACCAGATAATCAGGGAAGAAGATCTGGATAAAGCAAGAGAAGCTCTTCTGGGACTCAAGCAGGAGAATCACAGCCGGCGCTTTGAAGTGGGCATCAAAAGGAAAGACGGCACGATTATGGATGCCAGCATTTCCGCTTATTTCGCCGAAGGGGAAGGTCAAATCTTCTGTGTTGCTCATGATATCAGTGAGAGAAAAGCGCTGGAGCGCCAGAAAGAAGAGTTTCTCTCCATGGTCAGCCATGACCTTAGAAGTCCTATCACGTCTTTGATTCTGACCTTCGACATGTTTATCCAGGGGGCTCTTGGTGAGCTCAATAAGAATGGGGCGGCGCTGGCTAATACCAGTCGCAAAGACCTGGATCGATTGAATCGTCTGATCAATGATCTTCTCGATGCGGATCGTCTTGAAAAGGGCAAGATGGAGATTCGGAAAGAAGGCATAAGCAGTTTGGAACTTCAAGAAATGGTGTTGCAATCGGTGGCACAGCAGGGCAGCAAGCGAGGCATAGAGATAAAATCGACCTGGCCCGAGATTACCATCAACTGTGACAAAGACCGGATTGTTCAGGTTCTTGTCAATCTTTTGAATAATGCCATCAAGTTCTCACCCGATGACTCAGCAATTGAGATGAATTTGCTTTTGAAAGAGGGAGAGTTTCTAGTCGAAGTCAAGGATAGAGGGCCCGGTGTTGAGGCCTCGGAGCTTGAGCGTATTTTTGAGAGATTTCGTCAGGTTCCCGGCACCCGCGGAGGCTCAGGTCTGGGTCTGGCAATCTGCAAGGCTTTAGTGGAAGCCCATGGTGGTCAGATCGGTGCCGAAAGTGAGCCGGGTGAAGGATCGCGCTTCTGGTTCAGTTTGCCGCGATAGTTTTGTTACCTCCCTGCTAGTTTCTGTTTTTGCCATCTCCGAACTGCTCAGAGGCTATCTATGATTCGGGTTTCAGGGGTAGTAATCTACTCAAAAGGGTATAAGAGACTGGCAAGCGTATTTTTATAGGCAGATAGGCAGGAGGTCATGGCAATGGGAAATGGCGACGGAGCGCAGTTCGGAGAGTCCCTGGAGCTGTCGGGAGACGTCAATGTTGGTGGGGCGGACGTTTCACCTTTTCATCGAGAATTGCAAAATGTGGATTCTTTGATTGTCGGACAGGCTGATTTGCCTAATGATATGCCTCAGACCGATTTTGAGGCGGAGTTCCGAAAGGAGTATCCCACCGATCAAGATTTTGAAACTGAGTTTCGCTCAGAATCAAGAAAGCATATGGGATTGCCGGAAGATGCCTCTTCCGAGGATCTGTTCCGTGCCCAGGCCAAAGAGACCTATGATACTTTGAAAGGGCCGAACACCTGGTCCCAGGAACTAATTGATCATACTCTCAATGAGCTTGGCATTCCCTCCCTGGAAGATATGACTGAGAAAGAGGTTTTTAAGGGCTTGATAGCCGGTCATGAGAAGTATTCGGAATACGGTGGGCCATTCTCTTATGAGGGTCTAGAGAAGGCTGTTATAGACAAGCAGATTGAGCAGATGAAGACCGGTACTTTGCCGGAAGATCCGGACTAAGCTGTAGTTAAACTGAAATTCCTTTATTTATTCATTGTGGCTGCTAACATACAGGCTTCCTGAAAGAAGGAGTAGGTATGGCAAGCGAATTGTGTGCTCCACCGGATGTGGAGAACGATCCCAATGCTGTGGAAATTTTGCGAATCTGGGTTGCCGAGGGCGTTTTGCAGCTATCGGTGGACATTAGCGTCTATGAGTCACCTGAAGACTACGGGGTGATGCTGGCCGGTTTAGGAAACCACTTTATCAACGCCATGACCATTGGAACCGGCGCTAAACGGGAAGAGATACTTGCGGTTATGCTCAAGCAGATAGCCAGGAAGTATAAGCAATTAGAAGAGAGTAATAACGATGACTGACTCGCGCGAACTGGAGATTCCGGTGGAGAGTGACAAACTCGATGAAGCCCTGGAGCTTGCCCGGGTCTGGTCAACGGTGACTAGAGAAGGCGATGCCATTTATGTATCGTTGGACTCTGGAGTTGATCCGGAAAACTGCGCCGAAGTCCTCTTTGGCTGTGCTGAATACATCGCGGCGCCTATCAGTGAACTCTATGGAAAGACCTATGAGGAAGTTCTGAAAGTGATGATCACCGAGATGTTTAAGGAGCTGGACAATCCGGCCAGTCAGCCGGTGGGTTCCATCGTGGATGAAACTGTCAGCGATACCATTTGATCTCAGCTGACCGGCCTAGGGCAGTCTCTCACCTATTTTCTACTCTCATTCCTGGGAATGATGCCAAGGGAAAAAGGATGGTCTCCGGTCCTTTCAGACTTTTCTATATACTTATAATGGTGGAAGCAGAATAGATTTAATTGAGTCATGATCATAGTTGATCTTGGAAAGGGAGTGGCGATATGAAAGTACTGATTGCCGTGGACGGTTCTGAATATTCGACAAACGCGCTAGCGTTCCTCGCCGACAGGCCATGGAATGATGACGACGAGTTCAAAGTTCTTGCCGTGATGGAGACTTTGCCCATGGAGTTCGGATTGGGTCATTTGCCGGAAACAGCCCAGTCCTACATCGACGGAATGAAAGAGGAATGCGAGAGTATCGTCGAGCAAGCCAGAGAGAAGCTAAGCAAAAGTCTGCCGGGTCACAAGGTAGAGGCAGAGGTGGTAAGCGGAGTGGTGGTAGATCAGATCTGCGACGTGGCTCTGGAATGGCCTGCCGATTTAGTGGTGATGGGCTCCCATGGAAGAAGAGGATTGGAGCGCTTTTTGCTCGGAAGCGTGGCGGAAGAGGTATTGAAGAAAGCAGGTTGCTCGGTGGAGATAGTAAAGCTTAAGGACGGGGAGGACCGGTCAGGCAAGGATGATACTTCCGAAAGTAAGATCTCCGCTAAGTCTGGCTAGGGTTTATCCGGCGTTTTCTTCTATAAACTTTGTGATTGTAAGGTAGATGTTGACCGAACAAGAGACCCTGAATATTGGCCCGGATAGCTCCCTTAATGACCTGGCTCGCTCCAGTCCGAAGACGGTGGCAGACAGTTTCGGTGTTGATTTTGAAAGGGGGTTGAGCGAAAAGCGGGTAGCGGAACTGAGGGCCGCGCACGGTAAAAATCAGGTGGTGGCAGCAGACCGGGTCACTTTGTTTCAGTTGCTTTACCGTCAGTTTGCCTCCA
>MDTD01015365.1_pt1 | contig 14915 bp, 15 predicted proteins | sample 811221 | NCBI WGS metagenome assembly MDTD01 (sample SAMN05326646, study PRJNA326480) | marine metagenome | isolation source: seawater | place: Pacific Ocean: South West | collected 2011
AAAATTTAAGATTCAAAAAATTGTTTTTATGAAATTTAATTAAACAAAGTTTATTAATAAGTTGAATTTGAGAGGAATCTGGTTCTATACCTTGGTTTTTTAGTTCATCAATGATATTTTGTGATTCAAACATTATGAAATTTTTTCGCACATATGGATTTAGCTATCTTATTGTAATTTTTTTAACATTTGCAATCACATGGTACTTTATATCTGATAGCAAAAACAAATTAGTATCTGCTTCAGATAAATCAATCGAATCAGTAGTAACAATAACATCAACCCATAATTCAATATATTCAAAAAATAAGAATGGTATTGGCTCAGGCGTCATTTTTTCAGAAGATGGTTATATTGTCACAAATCTTCATATCTTGAATAGTCAGCAAATTGACGTGAGCCTTAATAATGGCAAAAACTATCCAGCAAAAATAATTGGAATTGATAAAAATGCTGATTTAGCTGTCATTAAAATATCAGCAAACGAAGATCTTAATCCTATAAATATAGCTGATAGTAACAACTTAAAAGTTGGAGACAGAGTGCTTGCAATTGGAAACCCCTATGGAATTGGTATTTCTGTATCTAATGGAATCATTAGTGCAACTGGAAGAGATTATGGAAATCCATATCTTCAGCTTATACAAACTGATGCAGCAATAAATCCTGGGAATTCAGGCGGAGCGCTTATAAATGAAAATGGAAATCTTATTGGTATCAACTCAAAAATTTATTCCAACACTGGTGCCTATCAAGGTATTGGGTTTGCAATTCCTTCAAATGTTGTAGTTCAAATTGCAACACAATTAATTAGATTTGGGAAAATTAAGTCTTTATGGATTGGAAATTTTAGGGTTTCTTCAATCACATTAAAGATTGATGATGAAATTACGCCTGCGCTTAGAATTATAGAAATGGAAAAAATTGGCCCTCTGCATCAAAAAGGAATAAAAGTTAATGACATAATTATAGGGATTAACGGGAAAGACAGTAACTGGAATAATCTTACTCAATCATTAAGATTTGCAACGCTTGGTGAAAACTTAATATTAGATTTTTATACTTTTTCTGATAAATTTAAAACATACGAGTTTGAGTACACTGAAGAAAAAACTTAACTAGGCAATCTTATTATATCTGCGCCTAGGTAGTTTAGCTTTTCTTCAATTCGCTCATAGCCCCTATCAATATGATATATTCGATCTACAGTTGTTTCACCTTCAGCACATAAACCAGCAAGAATCAAGCTGGCAGACGCTCTAAGATCTGTAGCCATAACTTGGGCACCATATATTGAATTAACTCCTTTAATCAAAGCATGATTGCCTTTTACTACAATATTACAACCCATTCTATTTAATTCCAATATGTGCATAAACCTATTTTCAAAAACTGTTTCGTATATGTTTGCTGTACCATTAGATATAGCATTTATTACTGAAAATTGTGCTTGCATATCTGTAGGAAATTCTGGGAAAGGTGCTGTTGTAATGTCTACTGGATTTGGTGATTCTAAATCCATCTTAAGTGAAATTGAATTATCATCATATTCTACTTTTGCACCAGTATTTTTTAATTTATCTATTACCCGCATCAATCTAATTGGATTAATTCCTTCAATAGTAATGTCGCCCTTGGTTACAGCAGCAGCTACAAGATATGTTCCTGCTTCAATTCTATCTGATGGAATATTAAAGACAGTCCCAGAAAGATTTTTAACTCCTTTAATTGAAATATTATCTGTACCAGCTCCTTTAATGTCTGCTCCCATTGAATTAAGCATATCTGCAAGGTCAACTATCTCAGGCTCCTTAGCAACATTTAATAAATTTGTGATTCCATCTGCAAGACAAGCAGCCATCATTAAATTCTCAGTACCTGTAACTGTAATATCTGGAAAGCGAATATTAGCTCCATTTAATTTTTTTGCTGATGCTTCAATATATCCATTTCTTAAATTGATTTCTGCACCAAGTTCTTTTAATGCATCTAAATGATAGTTAACTGGCCTTGACCCAATTGCACAACCGCCTGGAAGAGCAATCCTTGCCTTACCATATTTAGCCAACAGAGGGCCTAACACTAAAATTGATGCTCGCATTGTTTTAACTAACTCATATCTAGCTTCAATATCTTTTAAATCCGATGAAGATATTGTGAAATCCATATTTTCATCTAACAATATTTCTGATCCCATAGAACCTAGAAGCTCAAACATAGTAGTTATGTCTTGAAGATATGGTAAGTTTCTTAAAGTAACTTTTTCATCGCATAAAATTGTTGCAGCAATCATTGGTAAAGCGGCATTTTTTGCTCCTGAGCAAGTTATTTTCCCTGATAGTGATTTTCCTCCTTTTATTAAAAGTCTTTCCATGATTAGTTTGTGCGAGTTTCTAAACTAAGAGCATGGAGCTCTCCTGACTCAAAATCATTTTCTAAGAGTTTTAATATTTTTCTATGTTGATTAACTAATGACAGTTCTTCAAATGCTTTTGACACAACAGTAAGTTTTAAATTACAAGCATCGCCTTCAAAAGTGCAGACTGCATCAGGAATATTTTCATTAATTAGTTTTTTTATTTTATCTTCCATCTAAGATATACCAGCATCGCCTGCATCAGAAACCCAATATCTAAGAGTAAGATTAATATTTTCATCATGAGTATCCGCAAGGGCTTGAAATTGATTTCTGAAAGTTAGCCCCAAATTTACACCATTAATAATAATGTTTACTATTTTCCATCCTTTTTCATTTTTATTTTTTCTTAATTTATATGAGATGGGATATTTGCTTGATCCTGTGTCAAGAATTTGTTTAACCTCAACATTGTTTTCATAAATATTGGTTTTATTATCTGGAAATTCGGTCGTAATTGTTGAATCACCCCATTGTGCCAATGTTTCAGCATATGTATCTAGTAGTGATTCTTTAAAAATAACTACAAATTCAGTTCTTTCTTCTTTTGATGCAAGCAAGTAATATTTTTTTCCCATAACACTTGCTGAAACCCTTTTGAAATCAATCATTGGTTCGAATATATCTTTGATTTTTTGTTCATAGAGCGCTCTATCAGTTTCAAATAAAGCTGCCTCTAGAGTTAGAACTTGAACCATTTTTTGAGCATTATTGTCTATAAATACATATGGATCTTCTTCAGTAAAAGATTCTAATGCAAAAAAGAATATAAAAAAAAGAAAGAGATTTTTTTTATGAAGCAGTAACATTGGTCTATTATAGCATTTGAACATTTGAATATTTTCAAATAATAGTTATGAAAAAAAAATTTAATTATATAGCTTCAGCAAAAAGAACACTTAAAATTGAATCGGATTCAATACAAGCTATTGCCAAACAATTAAATAAATCATTTACTAATCTCTGTGATGAAATAATTTCTTCAAAAGGTATTCTTATTGTAATGGGTGTTGGTAAATCAGGTCACATAGGTCAAAAAATTGCTGCAACCTTATCGAGTACAGGCACTGCATCAATATTTATTCACCCAACTGAAGCAGCACATGGAGACATGGGCCTAATTAATAAGAAGGATATTGTTTTATTGATTTCAAATTCTGGTGAAACAGATGAAATCATAAACATACTTCCATCGTTAAAAAGGCATTCTAAAAAAATTGTTGCATTAACAAGCAAAAAGTTATCATCTATTGCAAAAAGCTCAGATATCTCAATTGAAATTAGTTCAGATAAAGAAGCATGTCCATTGGATTTAGCCCCAACCTCCTCAACAACAAATGCTCTTGCTTTTGGTGACGCTCTTGCAATTGCTTTGTTAGAGGCCAAAGGGTTTTCCAAAAAAGATTTTGCTTATTCTCATCCTGCTGGAAAATTGGGTAAAAAACTCATTACTCAAGTTAAAGACCTTATGCATACAGGAAATTCAATTCCAAAAGTAAATCAAAAAACTATTCTTGATAAAGCATTAGTTGAAATGACAAAAAAAAGTCTTGGGATTACTCTTGTTTTAAATCAGTCGAAGGTTGTAGGAATATTTACTGATGGAGATCTGCGAAGATGTATTAACAATAAAACAGATATTCATAAGACAAAAATATCCGAAGTAATGACAACAGACTTTAAAACAATAGATTCTGAGGATTTAGCAGTTGATGCCGCTGATATTATGGAAAAAAATAAAATTTTTTCATTGATAGTTTATAAAAATAAAAAACTTGCAGGCGTTATTTCGATGCATGATCTAATTCAAGCAAGGATTTTATAATTGAATAAAATATTTTTATTATCTCTTATGGTTTCCCTAAGCATTAGCGCCAATTCAGATAACAAAGTAAATATTGAATCAGATATTGTTGAGTATATGAAAGCTTCGAATTCAATATCCTTTTTAAATAATGTAAAAATAGTCTCTGAAAACATAAATGTGTTAGCAAAAGAAGCTATTTATGACAATGAACTAGAAATAATCTCAGTTATTGGTTTTCCCTCGGTAATTACTTCTAGTAAAAAAGGTACAAAGTTTAAAGGAAAAGCAGAAAAGATAATTATCTATTCTAATGAAAAAATTCATCTAGTTGGAAATGCTTCAATGAATTTTGAAAATATAAATATAACCTCAAATAAAATTGTCTTTAATCCTCAAACTGGAAGCTTAATTTCAGATAAATAATGTTAAGTGTTAATAAAATATCTAAGACTATTAAGGATAAAAAGATTCTCAATAATGTTTCTTTTAATGTAAATTTTGGGAACATATGTGGATTACTAGGTCCCAATGGCGCAGGTAAAACTTCATCATTTTATATAATTGCTGGATTAACAACCTCTAATGGCGGTCAAATCCAATTAGCTGGAGAAGATGTAACAAATATGCCAATGCATAAAAGATCAAAGTTAGGCATCAAGTATTTACCTCAAGAGCCGTCCATATTTCAAAACTTAACAGTGTATGAGAATCTTCTTGGCCTTGCAGAATTAACATTTAGTTCCAAAGATAAAATTAAAAAATTTATTGAAGAATCTGTCGAAGAATTTGGTCTAAAGAATATCTGTGATCTCAAGGGAAGACAATTATCTGGAGGGCAAAGAAGAAAGGTTGAAATTGCTAGAACTCTTGTATCTAATCCAAGAATGATTCTTCTTGATGAACCATTCGCTGGAATAGATCCAATCGCAATTGAGGATATAAAAAGTGTTTTAAGAAAACTAAAATCAAAAAATATTGGTATTTTAATTACAGATCACAACGTTCGTGAGACCCTTGAATTGTGCGACAATGCCGCGATTATTAATTCTGGTGAAATTATCGCTTATGGAACAAAAGAGGATTTAATTTCAAATAAGAAAGTTCGCGAAGTTTATCTTGGAAACATGTATAAATAGATGGCAATAATTCTTTCACAAAAATTAAAGCAGCAACAAAAACTTACCCTTACACCCTCTTTAAAAAAATCAATTGATTTACTTCAACTTTCAAGATTTGAACTCATAAATAAAATTCAACAAGAAATTGAGGATAATCCTTTTTTAGAAAAAACAGAAGATTTTGAAAGCAACTCTTCCTTAGATAAAGATTTTTCTTTTGAAATAGAATCTAAAATTGATCTGAAAGGTGGTCTTTTAAACCAAATAAATGACCTGAATTTAGATGACAAATCATATCAAATATCTAAGCATTTAATTGAAAACATAGATGAAGCTGGAAAATTGATGGAGCAATTAGAGGATTTAGAAGAATTATCTAATTTTAAATACAGTATTAAAGAAATGGAAGAAGTATTAGAAAAAGTAATACATAAACTTCATCCTCTTGGTGTTGGTCATAGAGATCACAAAGAATGCATAAAAATACAAATTCAATATGGAAACCTAAAAAATGAATTAAAGGAAATATGTTTAAAAATTATTCTTAATGATTCATTGGACGATTTAAATAAAATTAAAAAAGATTTCATTAACAAAGGAGGAAGAGAAACCTCTTTTGAAAATGCATTAAATGAAATCAAGAAGTGCGATCTTAGTCCTGGGTTAAACTTTCAAGAATCACAATATGTATATCCTGATTTAAAAATTATTAAAGAAAATAATCAAACAAAAGTAAGGTTTATAGAAAAAGATTTTCCTAAAATAAAAATTGATGAGAATCTCGCTGAAAATGTTAAAAAAAACTTAAAGATTATAAAAAATAATGAGCTCTCAGAAAAAATAACTGAAGCTAGGTGGCTTTTATCATCAATAAATAGAAGAAATGATACTGTCTTAAGAGTAGGTGAGCTAATTCTTTCAAGACAAATTAATTTTTTTGAAAATAATCCAATAAAGATTGAAACTTTATCAAATAAGGAAATATCAGAAAAACTAAATATACATCCGTCAACGGTATCTAGAATCTTAAGGAATAAATATATTGAGTCTCCAATGGGAATAATACCGTTAAAATCATTAATGGTTTCTTCAGTTTCAAAATCTAGAAATGTCACATCTATACAACTTATGAAATTAATAGAAGATATAACTAAAAAAGAAAAAAAACCAAAAAGTGATAAACAGATAACTATTGAATTAAATAAAAGAGGTTTTAATCTTGCGCGAAGAACGATAACAAAATACAGAAAAATGAATAATATTCCATCTTCAAGAGATAGATGATAATAAAAAAGGATACTTAGATGGAAAGCTTTGATAAAAAAAATAATTTAGAGGCCATCTTAGATGATTCCTCTAATTTATCACTTAATCAAATAAGAACACTCTTGACCAAAATGTCTCCATCTGAGATTGCTCACGCTTTAGAGTCTTCACCTCCAAAACAACGAAATCTTCTCTTTTCTCTTCTTAAGACTGAGGAAGAAGGTGATGTTTTATCTGAAGTTGGGGAAGAAATTCAACAAGATTTAATTTCTAGTATCTCTAATGAAGAATTAACCGAAGCTGTTAAAGAGTTAGAGCTTGATGAAATAGTTGATATTTTACAAAATCTTCCAGAAGAAAGAATGAAAAAAATTCTTTCAAAAATGTCAGAAGTCGATAGAAAAAGAATTGAAATGGGGCTCAACTATGCTGATAACACTGCTGGCGGATTACTAAATACAGATGTTATAAGCGTAAGGCCAAGTAATTCCATTGAAGTTGTTATAAGCTATTTGAGAGATCAACATAAACTCCCTGAGAATACAGATAAAATATTTGTCGTAAATAATAATAATGAATACTTAGGTGAACTTAGCATAAGTGAGATCATAACTTCTAACCCCTTAATGGTTGTAAGAGAGGTAATGAATTCAGAATTAACTGCTTTAAATGTAAATATGGATGATAAAGATGTTGCGACTATCTTTGAAAGAAATGATTTAGTTTCTTGTGCAGTTATAGATGATGCTAATAAATTAATTGGAAGAATAACTATTGATGACGTTGTTGATGTAATAAGAGAAGATGCTGACCAAAACCTTCTAGGAATGGCAGGTGTTGCAGAAGATACATTTGCACCTCCAGGCAGAGCTGCTAAAAGTAGAGTATTTTGGTTAAGCATGAATTTGATTACAGCTTTTATTGCAGCAAGTGCAATAAATTTATTTCAAGATGCTCTTGATAAAGTTGTATACCTCGCAGTGTTAATGCCAATTGTAGCTAGTATGGGCGGCGTGGCTGCAACACAAACACTAACTATTGTTTTGAGAGGACTTACTTTGGAACAAATAAATACATCTAATATTAAATGGTTGTTTAAACGTGAATTAGCTGTATCTATTATAAATGGAATTGTCTTGTCATTTCTTGTTGGTATATCAACATTTATATGGTTTCAAGATAAAACATTGGCAATATTAATTTCATTCGCATTGGTAATAAATCTTATCAGCTCTGTGGTTGCAGGAATACTTGTTCCTCTTGCATTAAGAAGATTCAATCAAGATCCAGCTATTGGTGGGAGTGTTGTAGTTACAACAGTTACCGATGTGATCGGTTTTATATCATTCTTAGGACTTGCAACATTATATTTAATTTAATCTAATAATTTCAGGATCTTTGATATCTCCACTTACCTTAAATTTAAATGTAGAAACATCATCTAAACTATCATCAATTATATTTTCAAATATAAATCCGCCCGCTAAAGCAGGAACACCACCAAATATTGCTGCATACCACGGAATATTTTCAGAAACCTTAAGTCTCATATTCAAATCAAGATTAAGATCATTAAGAATTCCGTCAGAGTCTTTGATAACCTCACCTATCCATTCCATTTTTGCTTCATTTGTTTCTAATTTCATTGGCTTATTTATGTATGCTCTCTTTTGACTAACGTAAAAATCTCCCTGAGCTCTGTTTATTACCATATTTGAAGATCCTAATGATTCATTACCAAGGCCTTCGATAATTGCATTAAGATTAAATATTTTTAGTGCTCTTAAAAGTGCAGAATCTGGCATCACAGAATTTGATACTAAATTTTTAATCAAAAAAATTATATCTCCTTCAAGATTTCTTAATTCATTTAAGCTATTCCATTGAATATTTAAATCAGTAGATAAAAAATCAAATTTATAATTTAATGAATTTCTAAATGGAAAATCTTTTGTATTTATAGAATAAGAGCCTCTTACTTTATACAAATCATTTTCCTTGTTATAACTCATGTAAGCTTTACTATTTTCTTTGAAAGGGCCTATATTAAAATTTTTGCTTTTGATTCTTATATTATCGATTGTTGTAATATTTTTATTTCTTAAAAAGTAAAAATCTACATCCTGAAAAGTATCGTCATATGTCTGGATATTCTTACCAACAAATCTGACATTAATATTTTCATTATTAAGTGACTGACCAGAGGCTACAAGATTTACGCCATCAAACTCGAACTTAGTATTAAATACATCAATTCTAGTGAAACCTAAATCATCTATTCTTATTTTTCCATTAAGATTCTTACTGGAAAAATTTGCTATAGTTTCTTTTTCATTTAGTTCAATTTTAAGAATTTGATTATCATAAGTATTGTTGAATATATGAAATTTCTTTGCTTTTATGTCAATCAACTTGATATTTGATGAGTTGTTTTGGCTTGAGTCAATTAGAAAATCTTCTATATCAACACTTTCTAAATTTAAATAAATGTAAAAGCCATTTTTCTTAGATTTTTTAAAAGCTGCTTTTTGATTTTGCGCAGAACCATATGCAAAAAATCCATTTCCCTCTTCATCTAAATGAACATCAAAAAGCTCATTTGAAATTGAATAAGCTGGATTGGTTAAATCGACTATTTCGACAAAAGTTTGAAGTGGCTCTGAATATTTTTTTGATAATTCATCTAAAACTGAAATAAATTTTGTATTTTTTAGATCACTCTCTAAATATAAATCTGATTTATTATTTTTAATTAGCAATGAAGCATCGAAAGACTCCTCTCCCTCTATAGTTAGGTATCTTTGGTCGGCTAGAATTGAATCAAGATTAATTTTTAATTTAGTTTTTATTAAAATACCATCGGTCAAATCTATTGAACCAGAAATTTTTTGGTCAGGTATATTTGCTCTAAATAAGCCAATCAAAATTTTATCAATATTTTCAAATAGAGTAATATCCGCTGAATCGACCTTATATTCTGATTTTGTTTTAATCATGGAATCTTTAAATTCATATTTACTAAGGCTGCTTATAGTTTGTTTGTTTGTATCGAGGTAACCTTTGCTCCAAACTTTTAGATTAATTGAAGATTCTGAAAAACTATCAAGATTAATTAACTCCTGGTCTGTTATTTCTTTTTCATCAAAAGTAAATAGTCCAGCATAAAATATTTTTTGTAAGGATAAAGGCAAAAAGAAATTCATTTCTTCAAAGAACATGCCATTAAGTTTGCCTTTCTCGCTAAATATTGAAGTACCACCATTTTTATAAATTAAATGAGTGTTTGCACTCTTTAATGTAAAACCTAAATTTTCAATTTTGAGATTTTTTACTTGTAACTTTATAAAACCAAAATTTTTATTTTCGTATTCTCCACCTCCTTCAAAAGAAATATTATTTATCTCTAAAATATTAAAACTAAGAAAATCTCTCTTGATAGTTTTAATTATATTTATGGCGATCTTAAAATTTGATATTTTTATTATCTGATCAGTTTTATTATTTTTTATCTCTAGGTTATCAAAATCATATTCGGGGGATAATAAATTATTATTTGATTTCAGGGATTCGAAGTGAATGCTGTAATCCAATGCTCCAAAAGAATTAGAAATTTTTATGAATAGTTGCGGTTTAAAAATAAAAACAGAATATGTGGTTATAAATAAAATAACAACAAAGAAAATTGAATATAAGAAAAATTTATAAAACCTTTTAAGAGATTTCATAATTATATTTTCCTACTTGAAATACTTGGAAAATATACAGAGAATATTGAAACAAAAATACAAAAAATTATGTTGAAGATTGCGCTCAAAAATAAAGTCAAATAAGAAAAGTTGTATAAATTTAGGATTATTTGTGAAAAGCCTACATATGCTGTTGCAGATGCACCAAAGAAAATACATATTTGAAGATATGAGAAAAGTTTAAAGGTATTGGCGTACGTATTAATCAAATAAGATGCAAAGCAAAAAAGAATAGCGTTATGTCCTAAATAACTATTTGTTATAAGGTCTACAAATAGTCCGGTTAGAAAGGATTCTAATGGTCCAATATTATTGTCTGACTTATACAGATAATATGAATATGCTAAAAATGTTAAAGGAAACATAATATATATCTTTGATAATCCATATGAGATTTTATAATCTATATAACTTGCTAGAACGATTAGGAAGATTTTTTTAAAGAAACTCATTATCATTTCTTAATTACTCCAAAAAAATCAGTATCAAAGGGACTAGAGACAAGTTTTATTTCAAGCTTAGTCAATGAATTATCTATTATTTCTATAGAGGTTAATTTTCCTACCTCTATATCTCTCGGATAGATTCCACCAAGTCCAGATGAAAAAAAAGCATCGCCTATTCTATGCTCGTGTGTCCAGACTAATTGGCTGTAATTACATGAAATTAGATTTGCTTTCCCGCTACCCGATGCATTGCAAAAGAAATCTCCTTTGGAACTCTTAATAGGAATATAAGATTTTGTATCAGTCAGAAGAATTACCTCATTTTGAGAACCATTTCCTATAATCTGTCCAATAATTCCATTTAAATTAAAAACTGCGGCTTCTTTAAAATTTCTTTTATTTTTATCTAATATTTCTATATACATCCTATGCTTGTCACAACAATTAAAAATATTTGGATCAATATGTCCAAGTTTTGCAAAATGGAGCGATTCAGTTACTAAATCATCTTTTATTGCTTTGATTACTTTGGTGTGATCAGTATAAAAAGTGTTTTCTTTTGAAATGAAAAAATTTCTTAGGTAGCTTTCGTCTAATTTTTCTCTAAGCATAGTATTTTCATCTATTAATTTTTGTTTTGATGACGTTAATTCAATAAATTTTTTTATTGGATTTACAGAAATATTTTTTATAACTAAAGAAGATGATATTTTAAGAGATTGAAAGTTATTTTTTACACTAGAAAATATTTTTAAGTTGATATCAAAATAAAGAATCAAAATTCCCAGGGCTATAAAAATAAAATAAGTTATTTTTTGACCAGGAGTTGGCGAATTCCTAGCCATTGATATTACTCAGATGACAATAAGTCTATATTATATTTATCCATTATCTCTAGCGCCTGACCGCCACCTCTTGCAACACAAGTAAGCGGATCCTCAGCAACGATTACTGGAATACCTGTTGAGCTCGAAATTAATTTGTCTAGATCTCTCATTAAAGCTCCTCCGCCTGTGAGAACAATTCCTCTTTCGGCTATATCCGCAGCAAGTTCAGGAGGAGATAACTCTAGCGCATTTCTTATTGCTCTTACAATGCCATAAAGTGGATCTTTCATTGCTTCAAATATCTGTTCACTATTTATTGCAAACGTTTCAGGTATTCCCTCTGCCAAGTTTCTGCCTGTAATAGACATTTCAGTCCTTTCTGATTCAGCAGTTGCGCAGCCAATTGTATATTTTATTTTCTCAGCAGTAGATTCTCCAATGACACATCCATAATTTCTTCTAATCCATGATGTTATTGATTCATCCATTTTATCTCCACCAATTTTTACAGATTCAGAATAAACAACACCATTAAGAGAAAGAATAGCGATTTCAGAAGTTCCACCACCGATGTCCACCACCATGTTTCCACTAGCTTCCTCAACCGGTAATCCAGCACCTATGGCTGCTGCCATTGGTTCTTCTATTAATTTGACATCTCTAGCCCCTGCTCCTAAGACTGACTCTCTGATAGCTCTTCTTTCTACTTGAGTAGACCTACAAGGAACACAAACTAAAACTCTTGGACTAGGCTTTATAAATAATTTTTCATGCACCTTTGCTATAAAGTGTTGAAGCATTTTTTCAGTTACTTGGAAATCTGCAATAACTCCCTCAGACAAAGGTCTAATTGCCTTAATATTTCCAGGTGTCCTTCCAAGCATTTTTTTTGCTTCAGTCCCAACTGCTACAACGGTTTTTTGTCCTCTAGATTCTCTAATAGCAACCACTGAAGGTTCATTTAGAACAATACCAACATCTTTTGTATAAATTAATGTATTTGCAGTACCAAGATCGATAGAAAGGTCATTAGAGAAGTAACCTCCAACCATCTTAAATAAGTTAAATTTCACGTGATTTCCTAAAATAAAGTAATTTAATTAATTTTCTAGATAGGTTAATATCCCACCACTAATCTATAATAATATCCTATATATGGACAAGAAAACAGTAACAGCTATATCTTACCTTTCAAGACTTAAGATTGATGATGAAAAAGAAGAAAAGATTGTTAACGATCTTACTAATATCATTGAATTTGTTAATCAACTCAATGATGCAGAAACATCAGATGTAGAACCTCTAACAAATCCTTTGGAAAAAACTGCAAAAACAAGATCTGATGAAGTTACTGCTAAAAACCTTAAAAATGAGCTTCTTGAAATTGCTCCCTCGTCTAATGAAGACTACTTTCTTGTGCCTAGGGTGGTTGAGTGACAATAAAATATAAAACAATTAAAGAAATCAAAAGCATGATTTCTTCAAAAGAAATATCTAATAAAGAAGTAGTACAAGAAGTTTATAAGCTGATCAGGGGAAATGAACATTTGAATGCTTTCATAACTCTAAATGAGCAAAAATCAATTGAAAAAGCTGAAGCACTCGATAAAAAAGTATCTGAACTTCCTCTTGCTGGAATTCCGATTGCACAAAAAGATCTTTTTTGTACTAAAGGCTTGAGGACTACTTGTGGTTCAAAAATCCTTGATAATTTTATTCCTCCATATTCAGCCACAGTAATTAAAAATCTTGAAAATGCAGGATGTATATCTGTTGGTAAAACAAATATGGATGAATTTGCAATGGGATCATCAAATGAAACAAGTAATTTTGGTAACGTCTTTAATCCATGGGGTGATAAATTAGTTCCAGGTGGAAGTTCAGGCGGTTCTGCAGCTGCTGTTGCTGCCGGTATTGTTCCTGGAGCTTCTGGTACCGATACAGGTGGATCAATTAGACAACCAGCTTCTCTTTGTGGAATAACTGGGTTAAAGCCAACCTATGGACGAGTATCACGATGGGGAATGATTGCCTTTGCATCAAGCCTAGATCAAGCTGGTCCAATGGCTAGAACAGCAGAAGATTGTGCTTTGCTTCTTAACGAGATGTGTTCTCATGATAAAAAAGATACAACATCTTTAGATGAGGATACACCAAATTTTGAAGATGATTTGAATCAACCTTTAAAGGGTAAAAAAATCGGAATTGTTAAAGATCTTGATCTATCAAGCTTAGATAATGAGGTTATAAAAGTTTACGAGGATTCTCTTAAAGAATTTGTTTCACTTGGGGCTAATTTAGTTGATATATCATTACCAAATCTTCCTTTATCTGTTCCGACATATTATGTTGTAGCGCCCGCAGAATGCTCCTCTAATTTATCTAGGTTTGATGGTGTTAAATTTGGAAGAAGATCTGACAATCCTAAAGATCTTGAAGAGTTATATATTCAAACCAGATCTGAGGGTTTTGGTGATGAAGTCAAAAGAAGAATCTTAATAGGATCATATGTTCTATCAGCTGGATATTATGATGCTTACTATAAAAAGGCTCAACAAGTTAGAAGGCTTATTAAGAATGACTTTGATAATGCATTTTCAAATGTAGATGTAATTATGACTCCTACTACTAGAGGCCCTGCATTTGATATTGGCTCAAAGGGAAGTGATCCAATTCAAATGTATCTTGAAGATTTATTTACAATCTCTGCAAATCTTGCAGGGCTTCCTGCAATGTCAGTACCCAATGGTAGTATTGATGGTAAACCTATTGGTCTTCAAATAATTGGGAATTTTCTAGATGAGAGCTCAATTTTAAATTTTGCACATATGTATCAAACTCAGACAAACTGGCACATGCATACGCCCGAGGGAGTAAAGAAATGAGCTGGGAAACAGTAATTGGTCTTGAGATACACGCTCAACTATCTACAAAATCTAAATTATTTTCTGGAGGCTCAACAGAATTTGGAGCCGAGTCAAACACACATGTTGATCTTGTTGATATGGGTTTACCCGGAGTTCTTCCTGTAGCGAATAAAGAAGCATTTTATAAAGCAATCCGATTTGGTCTTGCTACAGGTGCAGATATAAATCAAACATCATCTTTTGATAGAAAAAATTACTTCTATCCTGATCTCCCAAAGGGTTATCAAATTACACAAATGACAAAACCAATTGTTGAGAAAGGATCAATAAAGATTCTTGTAGATGATTATGAAAAAATAATTAATATTACTAGAGCGCATCTAGAAGAAGATGCTGGCAAATCAATTCATGATCTTTTTGAG
>MDTD01096974.1_pt1 | contig 14915 bp, 10 predicted proteins | sample 811221 | NCBI WGS metagenome assembly MDTD01 (sample SAMN05326646, study PRJNA326480) | marine metagenome | isolation source: seawater | place: Pacific Ocean: South West | collected 2011
TCGGTCCGCCATCTCGTCCACGTATCTTGCGATATTCCGCGAAGCTGAGTCGACTTCACCCCCCTGAGATCTCCTTTGTCTGGCTTCTGACTCAGTTTCGACGTAGCGCGTCCCCTCCGAGAATACTCGCGCAGTGGTATTGTTAACAACGCCATTTACACCCGTGATGTTACCAATCATGTCGTTATTCACCACTGCGTCGATATTCCAGCCTGCTTCGATGGCATGCTGCGCCAATATGGCTCCGCCATTGAGGCCCTGTTCTTCACCTGATAGCCCCACAAAAGCGATCGAGCCCGGAAAGCGATACTGACTCAGCACTCTCGCTACCTCAATCACGCCGGCCATACCGGAACCGTTGTCATTAGCACCGGGGGAGTCAGACTCAGCGTTCATCGGATCACTGACCCGGGTATCAATGTCACCGCTCATCATGGCTATACGGTTGCCATCTTCGGTGCCCCGGAGAATCGCAACCACATTTACCACTTCAACTGGTTCAGGGATTCTGGCAGTGCCAGACACAACCTCAGAGACCGTGAAAACTTCAAGGCAACCGCCACAGTCAGACGAAATCCTATTAAACTCCGCTTCAATCCAGCGGCGGGCTGCGCCTATACCGCGCACCTCCGACTGGGTTTCAGACAGCGTGTGGCGAGTACCAAAACCGACCAGGGCTTCGATACTGGCCTGAATACGATCAGCAGAGACTGCTGCCACAATCTCGTGCATTTGCGCCTCGCTGGCCCGAACGCTCAGACTTAACATCAATTGGGCTGCCACCACTAGGGCGAGACACCTCGTAAAGATTTGTGTATGCATTAAGCCAACTCCATCAAAGATCAGTTGCACAAATGAAAGCAAATGCGGCCGGCTTTGGGAAGCGCTCTTGTTTAGAAGCGGCGGCAACGCCACGCATGGTTTGTGATGGGGTTCGCTAGAGGCTTCCCAGCGCAAAGCGTTCCCGCAGGAAGCGGCCGACGCCGTCTTCATCGTGATGGCCGATGATTTCTGTAGCTTTCGATTTCACCGCGGCCTGCGCATTCGATGGTGCGTAGGACTCATCGGCAACCTCGAACATGCTCAGATCATTCTCTCCATCTCCAAAGACGATAACGCTGTCATAACCGAGTTCCCGCCGCAAAGTCGTCACGCCATCGCCCTTGCTGCCATCGCTGTGGTGAATATCCATCCAGCGGAGCTTCTGACTTTGAATTGCTGTGCCGGTGTAGGAAACGAGCCCCGGCTCGTCTGCGACGCCATCGATCACGGCCTGCACTTGCTCGTCAGGCCCCATCGCACTGAGGCAAATAACTCTCGAGGAGTCGGGCATAGCAATCAGAGGCTCTAGCGGCAATTTCCTCTCGTCTTCAAACAGCTGAGCCATCCGTCCTTCCATCTCAGTCTTCAAGGTCCCATGGTACACTGCATGACGGCCATCGGACTCTAGTGTGAAAACAAAAGGGGTGATTTCCAGCTCAGTCATGGCTGCCAAAACATGCGAAACTTCCTGTTGAGTCAACAGGTAACTGTGACTGTAGGCTTTCTGGTCAGGGCACCAGATAATGACGCCATTTTTGAGTATGTGCGGTAATTTAAAGCGATGACCATCAAGAGGGCCCAGCGCGGCCTGTAGCGTGCGCCCAGTAGCGATGGTATAGGATATCCCCGCAATCTGCATGCGGATAAGGGTCTCTGCAGTGTACGCACTTAGCTGTGACTCTGCGTTCAGCAGCGTGCCATCCATGTCGAAGACAACTAAAGTCATTTTTGAAAAGGTTCCGTCTGGTATCGCTCAGAACTGTACGAGCTAGCCAAGCTCATGGTTTGATGCTGTCGACTCGCTATTTAAGCATGGCATCAACGGCATCGTAAAAAGCATTTCGGTGCGCGTTGTATGTCGTCCCTCCCGCCGCGGCGACTGGCCATGCGCTTAGCACAACGATGACCAGATTACTGTAGGGCTTAACATAGATTCCTTGCCCAAAGATCCCTTGAGCACGGTAAGTCTCATCATTGTTCAACCACCAAAGAAATCCATAGCTGGGATTGGCGCTTGAGGGCAAAGTAGACGCTGTCATCCAGCCGTCGGGAAGCACTTTGGATCCGTCAGGCAATTGCCCTTCACGCAGCGCGAACAATCCGATGCGGCCGTAATCACGGAGAGTGATATTCATGCAGCATCCACCACGCTCGCCCTCGTTGCCGTGAGTTCCCCAGTTTGCATCAAACTCCATGCCAAAGGGTTGCCACATGACGTTCTCGAGATAAGTTGCAAGATTATTACCAATGGCCGAGCGCACGACCGCGCCAACTAGATCAGTTTCTGCCGTGCTGTAGTTAAACTTCTCTCCGGGCGGGGCAACTCTCGGTTTGGTTCCAAGGTAACGCTGAATATCGATCACCCGATCTGAAGGATAAGAAGCGACATCCGAGTTCAAATCCGTGTAGTCCTCATTCCACTCGACGCCGGATGCCATCTGCAGCAGATCACTTATCTGCACTGCATCATAGGACGTGCCGCTTAGTCTGGGCAGATAGTCCGACACCGGATCATCAACGCTACTTATATAGCCCTCTTTAATCGCCGCGCCAAGGAGCATCGACGTGACTGATTTGGAAACCGAAAACGAAATCCAGAGGGTTTCTTCATCGTTCCCGAAGCCGTAGCGCTCCAGCAGCACCTCACCATTTTTGATGACTAGAAGGCCCCCGGCATGATTCTTCACCATGTAGTCTTCAAGCGAGAAACGCTCGCCTTCGACCTCATAGGAAAAATCAGACCAGTCGAAGTTTTTATTTGGTATCTCGAGGGTGTAGTCCCCGCTGCGAATCTTTCGCACCGGATTAAATCTCTCCCAATTGCGAAAACGCACGATCTGCTCATCACCCCGGTCTGTGAGGATATGACCATCAAAAGGCATCAACCTCTCGTCATCTGCCGGATCGACAAATCGTGGTGTCTGAGCGTTAACAATTGGGGAGGGAATCAGCTGCATGGTGAGCGGCAATAGCAAGCAAAGAAGGCGACAACTGTCAGTCATGGCTAAGTCCTAAGTGACATATTCGATCTGGAGAGACTGCCGGTCCGTGATCCTCATAAACCCGCGCGTAAGGCGAGCTCAAAGGCGCGCCAAAAACCGTCCCTCAAGGAAAGATCAGGCTCAAGAGCAATCAGTCCTGTTTTGCGCTTCCGCTACACTTTACATCATCGCTTTTCAAGTACTGCGTCGTAAGTGTAAATTTAATTTGGGTTTCCCGTAAAGTTGTAGGTGAGCTGAGAAGTTACCCGCTTTGGCGATATAATGCGTACGCATTGCCGCGTGTGGACGACGCGCCTGGCTGCAGACTCATTTCAATACGGGAACGTTTAACCATAGAAGAACAGCCATGAACCGCCTATTCCTGCTTTGCCTAAACTTAATTGTGTCGTCCCATGCAACGGCAGCGGAAGCCAACGCGCCAGGCGATTTACCCACTGGCGGAGAAGCCAACTGGGCCATACCCCGCACGGAATACGGCGTTCCTGATTTTCAGGGCATCTGGTTTTTTGGCTCCCACACCCCATTGCAACGCCCTCGAGATCTTGGTACTCAAGCCACCTATAGCTCCCAAGAGGTACGGGAGCAGGAGCAGCGCATACGGCAGAACCAAGCTGATCAGGCGGCGCCGCTCGATCCTGGCCGCGGAGCACCTGAAGCCGGAGCAGAGATTCGGCAAGAAGCCGATGATGCCTTTCTCGGGCACTACCTTGAACCACTTATCACGCCGATTATGGGGGAGTATCGAACCTCCGTGATAACCGATCCACCAGACGGGCGAGTCCCATCAATAATAGATGGGTTCAAAGACGTCTACGCCCTCAGACAGGAGCTGGGACTTAAAGCGACAGACGGCCCGGAGGGTCAGCCACTCTCTGGAAGATGTCTCATCTTTGGAGCCGCAATACCTAACTTGACCCCCATGATGATGAACCCGAATCTGCAAATCGTGCAGAACGAAGGCTATATCGTGGTGACGACAGAGATGATTCACGACGCACGTATAGTGCGACTAGGAAAGACTTTTCGTAATGATGGAATAGAACGCTGGATGGGAGATTCTATCGGACACTGGGACGGCGACACACTCGTGGTACGAAGCAAGCATTTTCGCCCGGAGCAATCTGCATCTAGCAGTTGGATGGGATTCCGCGTGTCGGAAGAATTTGAAGTAGTTGAAAACTACACGCTAACCAGTGAAGGAACAATTAACTACCGCTTCACGGTAAATAATCCCGAAGCCTACGGTTCATCTATCAGCGGCGAGCGCACCCTGACTCGCAACCCACCACAGGGACGTCTCTACGATTATGAATGCCACGAAGGCAACTATTCATTGCCTGCGATCCTCAGAGGAGCTCGCATGAAGGAAGTGCGCGCCGAGCTGGGAATCTGATTGCTTGGTCAGTCGCAAGATAACGGATGATCAAGTTCTTAAAATTGGTCAAACCCGAAACTCTTCCAACGATCAAATTGAAGACCACAATTGAAAGGGGTTGGGATTCAAGGAATTGCAGCTTCCGGTTTCGCCGGTTATTGTAAGTCAAAGTAACCGAAGTGCTTCAGCCTTTGGACGGCAAGCAGAGCTGTCGCCGATAATATTCAACCGTTCAGCAATCATTTCCCGTGATGAAGCATGAATCAGCCCAAGCCACTTAGCGGATACACAGTCATCGACTTCTCAGCCGTCTATGCCGGTCCTATCTGCGCCCGTTTTCTTCTAGATTGCGGTGCTGAAATAATTAAAGTTGAGCCGCCGGGTATGGGCGATCTTACCCGCGGCGTAAGCGGCATGACCCCTGCTTTCGCACATTTCAACGCCGGCAAGCACAGCCTGGCACTGGACCTAAAATCTGGCGAAGGGCAGGAGCTTGCGAGATCACTGATTAGAAAAGCAGATATCGTCATTCAGAATTTTCGCCCTGGCATTATGACCAAATTTGGTCTTGACTATGACAGCCTGAAAGCCCACCAATCGAATTTGATTTACTGCTCTATCTCTGGGTTCGGCCAGAGTGGGCCCTGGGTGAACCGAGCGGCCTTCGCGCCAATCGTTCACGCAGCAAGTGGATTCGACACCGTGTTTGGCGCAAGTCAGGAAGATATCAAAGAGCGGCCACCGAACTGGGAGATCATGGTGGCTGACATCTTGACCGGAGCATATGCTTTTGGGGCGGTGCAGACAGCGCTTCTGGGGCGCGAGCGTTTTGGTCGCGGCGAGCATGTCGACGTCAGCATGATGGAAGCCATGATGACGCTGATACCCGCTCACATTCAGGCAGCACAATCAGCCGAGCCCTTGCCTATTGGGCGCTTTCATCCTGTCCGCACGAAGGACGGGCACGTCATGGTCACACCGGTCTCTAACAAGAACTTCGAAAGCCTGTGCTCACTGCTGCAGCGTCCCGACTTGTTATCAGACCCGCGTTTCATTTTTGGCGAAAGAACCCGCCACTTCAGAGCACTAGCCGCGGAAATTGAAAAATGGTCAACCTTCCGGACCACAATTGAGTGCGATGATGCGTTGAATGCCGCTGGCGTCCCCTGCAGTGCCTACACCGAGTTGGAAGATCTCTTTGAGCATCCTCAGGTCTTGGAGCGAGGATCTTTTTCCAAGATTTCGCAGGAACAGCTAGGACAGTTTCTGATTCAGGCTCTGCCGATAAATTTCCGGCACATGAATCACGCTACTGCCAGCTGGGCGGCTACGCTGGGGCAACACAGCGATGAAATTCTGAGCTCGCTATTAGGGCTTTCTGATGACAAGTTAACTGAATTGCGAAGGAAGAAGGTGATCGCCTAGAGCCAGTACCGCTCGATTAACTGGCAGGACTTGCATTATGTCATCCGCTCATCCGGCTTAAAGAAGCTGAATGTAAAGATCCTGATACGCATTTCCATCGGGCTTGGCTAAAATCCGCAGCAACCTGCTGCTCACCGAAAATCCCCCACAGAAACCAGAACAACGCCAGCAAAAGTGGGTGTTTAATGGCAATGCCATCATCACCGTCATTTAGGATAAATAGCTAGCTAAATTGACATGCGCATTGTCTCAACGAGTGAGGAGTATAGCTGCCCACTACTTTGCTGGCGAAGTGGGAATAGAGCGGATAATTCGCTATCTTTAGCTAAGATCCTTAATGTTGGGCATTAGCAAAATGCAGACTAAAAACCATATTGATCGACGGGGCGTTCTCAAGGCCGCCGGCTTTGGTGCGCTTGCCGCCTTGCTCAGCAATTGCCAAGAAGATATCAGCACAAGTGCTGCCTTTCAGCGCCCCTATTCCCGCAAGCCTTGGGTGGCCCCCAAAATTTCCATGGACAATATTATTCGAGAGGTAGTCGGTCACCGGCCGTATAGGCCATCCGGTTTCGTCGTCAATAGCGAAAAGTTCGATGACAAGACGGTGGTTCATAACTACGGCCACGGCGGGGGGGGTATCAGCCTTTCATGGGGTAGTTCAGCCCTTGCTGTAAGGGAAACCATGGGCATGACGCCGGGGGAAATTGGGGTAATCGGCAGTGGCGTCATGGGTCTCACCAGCGCTCGACTGCTTCAGGATTTGGGCTGGAACGTAACAATCTACACCAAGGACATGGCCCATCTCACCACCTCAAACGTCGCCGGCGGCGAGTGGGGACCGTATAGCGTGCACGATCCGGCAGTGTCCAGCGATGCATTTAAGGAGCAAATTCAATTCGCCGCGCGTTTTGCCCATCACACTTTCACCGAATTAGGCGGCATTGATTATGGCGTCAGGTGGACCGAGCTTTATAACCTAAGCGAGTCGCCTTTCGAGGAAGGCGGTGAGTTCGAACATCTTTACCCTTACCGCGTAGACTTGCAACCAGATGAGCACCCATTCCCAGTTCCCTATGTCCGCCATGAGCTCACCATGATTGTAGAACCTGCTATTTTCCTGCGGCGGCTGACCGATGATTTTCTTCAAAACGGCGGCAAATTTGTCATTCAAAACTTCAAAAGCAAAGAAGAAATATTCGCACTGCCAGAGAAAGTTTTCTTTAACTGCACAGGCCTCGGCGCCGCGAGACTTTTTGATGATCAGGAAATGAGCCCCGCAAAAGGTCAGCTGGTTTATATGCCCCCTGACCCGGACGTTGATTATCTCACTATCGGCGGCGGGAACAGCAATTTATATATGTTCTCCCGCACCGACACAGTTCTGCTGGGTGGTACCTTCAAACTGGGCGACTATTCCCGAAATCCGGAACCGGAAGAGACCGAACGAATCGTGTCTGAACATCAAAGAATATTCTCTGGCTTCGCCTGATATGCTCCGACAACCAAATGATAGAACAAAGCTGCCGCTTCACAATGATCACCAGGCGGCGACCGACACTGATCTAGGAATCTGTTAATAGGGCAGTTCGTAAGTTGAATTGAACCTGAGGTTACGAACCGTGTTGTAACTATAGGCCATTGAATCGATTCCGTCAGTCGGATTATCGTGTTCAATAAAATAGTGTTTAAACCCGCCCTTGCTCCCGTAGCTGAATATCTCTTGAAAATCGATATAGCCGCGACCTACATCCACCATTTCGCCCGAACCGGCTCGGTCCTTGACGTGAATCATAGGAAAGCGCCCTGGATGCTTGAGGAAAAAGAAGCTGGCATCGTAGCCGGCGTCTTCCGCCCAAAATAGATCCATCTCAAACATCACCAGATCCGGTTCAGTTTCCGATGTCAGGATGTCGTAGCCAATCCGCCCACCCTCGTGGATATCAAATTCAAAGTTATGATTGTGATAGCCCATTGTGATGCCGGCCTCCCTGGTCTTCTCACCTGCCCGGTTCAGTAGATCTGCAACCCTGCGGTAGCTGTCAAGGCTACGCTCATTTTCTGGCAAAAAGGGCAGCACCATGTATTCCTGGCCAAGAGCCACAGCAGTCTCAATTTCACGATCTAGGTTTTCCCGAATGGCCTGCAAGGGAACATGAGACGCTGGCGTTGTCAGGCCAAAACTGTCAAGAATGTTACGCACCTCAAAAGGCGTCTTACCGTGGTAACCGGCAAACTCCATTTCCGTGAAGCCTATCTCCGCAAGCTGCGCTAAAGTCCCCTCGAAATCTTCAGCCATTTCCCGGCGAAGCGAATAGAGCTGGATTCCGATTTTATCAACCCGCCGGACCTGTGCACTGGCGACGCCAAATGGGCTTGCCGCAAGCACTGCGGAAACTGCCGTCTTCTTGAGAAACTCTCTCCTTGTCTGGCGGCCAGACTGAAATCTTTTTTGCATGCTGCCTCTCCAATCGCACTTCGGGAGCCTGAATTAAAATGGACTCCCAAATACCCATCTCGTCAAACGCTGATCAAGACCCTATTAGACTTTCCGGCAAGCCTACCATACCTCTTCACCAATTAGTCTAACGAAACGACTCGAACACTAGGCCTGACATACCCCAAAAATAGCAATTTCCAGATTACCGCGCATGAAGGCTATCGTCTCACCACCTCATTTTCCTTAGCATCAGTCCTGCACGCTCACCTACCCCGACCCGTGGATTAGGAAATACAATATATTCCGGCTCATCTCCGACGAGGTATTCAGCACTCCCGTCTCGGGTAATTCGGCTGCCTGGCGCATACTCTGAAAAATTCGGAACATCGTCGGAAACGAAGAATTCCCAGCCCTCGCTTGATTTCTCAAGGGTGTGATGCACCACGTACTGTTCAATACCGTGCTTAGGCGATGTCGGCAAATCTGCACCGGATATCAAATCCCGAAGCAACATATCGATACCAGAAAAGCGGGCCAGATTATTGGCGCCAAATGGCATTACTTTTCCTAATTCCAGGGTAAAACTTTGTGCATTCTGTTTGACTGAAGTAAAAGAAGAGAAGGTGTTAGCACTCTGTTGCTGCAGAACCACGGTGTTTATTTCAGCACTCTCCAAGAAAGCTTGCTGTTGTTCGGGAAGCACACGATTGGGGACATAAGGATATACGGCGAATCGCTCTCTGACTGAGGCTCTGATGGCCGTGTGACAATCATAATGCAGTCGCTGCACCACAGTAACAGGCTCCTCAGCGAAGAAGTTCGCAACGTACGCCTCGAGCTTAGCGGCTCGCTTCACCTCCTTCAGTCGAAGGTCTTCATGCTGCCATTGGCCGCAAAACAGCCTATTCATATTAAGATCTACGAAACGTTTGTTCGCTGTCATTGCCCAGGGATTTGCGAGGATAAACATTACTCTGGCAGCACCGTTCAGTTCCTCAGACAAGACATCGCTGACAAGTTTAGAAACAATTTCGATTGGGGCCGTTTCATCACCATGAACGCCACAGGAAATAACGAGTGAGCGTTTACACGCCGTGTTAGGCTCAAACCTGATTACACCGCAATCGAGAAGGGTCACTTCAGCACCGTTCACCAAAGTGCTGTGCCTGGCCTGAATAGACTCATTGGCACTGGCAATCGTATGTCCAATAATGTCCTGGTGCGGCGAAAAGAAAAGCATTTAGCCCCCCGTTGTACCCAACTCCAGATTTCAGTGGAGAGTCAGGACCAATTTGCTCCGCCCGATCGCGGGCGAGACCAAAGCCTTTCTGAGTAAACCGCGGCAAGGCAAGGATGACTTTGCTCAATCTGCTTATCCAGCAAACGGTTCTGTGCTTTCCGCCGTTGCAGACTCGTGTCGTATGAGACTTGTAACTTCGGGCAGTCTGTTAAGCTGAGACGCTCCTCGAGCCTAACTAGAAGGTAATAGTACGCTGGGGTTCAGTGCTGAAGCAGCCAGGCGCGCTGGCCGCCTGGCTTTTGCCTCAGTCAAAAAGTTTGCGCTTCAGTCGTCGGACCCGGCGAGACTGCGCCGATCGCGCTCCTTGCGTTCGGCAAGCAGACTTTCGTAGCCAGCATCGTCGAGATGAGTCACCGCGATCCAAGCGTGAGACATTTCATCTGTAGTTCGTTGCCCGGCACCTACCCACTGGTCCGGATCTGGATTCATGGGGTTATTTTTTGTGTTGTCGTACCAAGCGGAAATGATTAGTGTGGACCCGGCAGGAACTAACGGCTGGTATCCATCTTCATACGTGTGACTGTGGTTCCACGCTGCCGTCCAGTTCGATGCTTGGCTGAGCATTTCTTTTCGGCCAGTCTTGGGATTGAACACTTCTAAGGACATAGCGACGCCGCGAAGATGCATGTGCGGCTGCCAACTGTCGATACGAACGGGATGATCGAAGGAGTGGAAACCCTGAGTCATCAGAGTACCATGTGGCGGAATCATATAGTCGCCGCCACCGTCCAGCCGGTATGCGCGCAGATCCTGCTTGTAGGCCTCTTCTTCAATGAAGTTATCATCGTCGTCGTGGTACCAGATTCCGACTTGGACTTGATCCTGCGGCACAGCGTTTCCGTCTGGAAAGTAGTGAATTTCCCACTCGACCTTGGAGTTGGCAGGTGCTCGTCTGCAGGCACCCTCGGGAACCTTCTCGCCGAGCTTGCCAAGCGCGAACTCAGATAATCGGTCACTGTCCACCCATTCTCCCGCTTCATTCAAAATCTTGAAGTGCGAGTTGGCGTGGTGCGTCGAGCCTAGGGCGCCCGGGGAAGGCATAGTCTCAACCGCTTTTATGCAGCGACTTTCGGTTATGCCGGAATCCACCACCGGCTCCCACCATAAGTCTTGTCCCTCCGCAGGAACATCCCAGGCAGTCGATTTGATTATGTGGTCAGGTTGGCCAAGATCTGCCGCAAGACGCCACTCGCCCTTCTTGGGGTACTCTCGCGGCAGTGGTAGCTCCTCCGGGTTTCCCAGCGGTGAACCGGCATCTACCCAGGCGACAATCGTGTCGATGTCATCCTGCGAGAGGCGCCAGTCATTCTTGAGTTGCTGTACGCCTGTGTCTCTGTCGTACTGATAAGGAGGCATATCTCGGTTTCTTACCTTAAGTTGAATCAGAGGCGCCCAGGGGCGAACCTCTTCATAGCTGGTAAAAGACATAGGACCGATCGCGCCGGGCTGGTGGCAAGTCTGGCAATTTTCTTGAATGATCCGCGACACCTCCTTGGCGTAGGTGGGGTGATCATTTGAAACCTGAGCCTTGACCAGTGTTGGCGCAATCACCAGAACACTAAGGCCAAATACTTTGACAATTCTCATCGTTCGCTCCTAATCAGGCCAAAAAATTAGAGTTAGCTGCGGAAAGACTAGTTCGATTCCCTATTGTGATGCTGTGAAACTGAAATTCCAAGCAGTAAACTGTCACAAATTGTCTGAAAATCCAAATAAAAACCAAGCCGCTGGGGCACGCGCTGACCGCATTGACAAAATTGGATTATGCGAAGGGCTTAACGCCACAAGAATCAACGCCCTTGCCTACCAAGGCCACTGACGCGAGCTTTGATCAGTCCAGCTCTCGCAGCAGATCGTCCATTGATGCTTTTGCGTCGCCGTAGAACATACGGGTGTTTTCCTTGAAGAATAGTGGGTTTTCAATGCCTGAATAACCAGTGCCTCGGCCCCTTTTGCATACAAACACATGGCGCGATCTCCAGACTTCTAACACCGGCATCCCAGCGATCGGGCTGCCGGGATCATCCTGAGCGGCTGGATTGACGATATCATTGGCACCGATGATGATTACGACATCAGTTTCGGGGAAATCATCGTTAATTTCCTCCATTTCGAGTACGATGTCGTATGGCACCTTGGCTTCTGCAAGCAACACGTTCATATGCCCTGGCAAACGCCCGGCAACTGGGTGTATAGCAAACCTCACCGACTTGCCCTGCCCGCGTAAACGTTTAGTAAGCTCTGACACTGATCCTTGTGCTTGTGCTACCGCCATGCCGTAACCTGGCACTATGATCACGCTGTCTGCCTCCTGAACTGCCTGCGCTACCGCACCAGCTTTTGCTTCAATCATCTCACCCTCGACGGTACTGGCAGCCTGGGTTTCTCCGCCCCAACCGCCTAAAATTACCGACACAAAAGAGCGATTCATACCTTTGCACATTATGTATGACAGAATGGCGCCAGAAGAGCCGACCAAGGCCCCAGTTACAATTAAAAGATCATTACCGAGTGTGAAACCAATGGCCGCGGCAGCCCAACCTGAATACGAGTTGAGCATGGAAACAACAACCGGCATATCGGCACCACCGATCGCCAAAATAAGGTGACAGCCGATTGCACCAGAAATCAGCGACACCAGCAGCATAGTCCATAAGCCTGCTCCCTCAAGGTACAGATATCCAAGAAAAAAACAGGACACGAGCGCGACCAAATTCAGAGCGTTGCGGCCAGGTAGGGTCAAAGCTGACGAGCTCAGTCTGCCGGCTAGCTTGCCGTACGCGATGATAGACCCAGTGAATGTGATCGCTCCGATAAGAATCCCAAGGAACAATTCAACCTTGAGAATGCTCAGCTCAACCGGGCTCTTCGCCGCAATCGTCGCAGCAAACCCCGCGAGTTGATCAATGGTTCCGGCCTCACGTGCCGCAAGCGCAGCGTCCATTTCCAGGTCTGCATTAATACCTATGAATACTGCAGCCAAACCAACCAAGCTGTGAAAGCCCGCGACGAGCTCAGGCATCTGCGTCATCTGAACCCGATTCGCAACAAACCAGCCCCCAATACCGCCAAGAATCAGCATCAGAAAAATCAGAACAGTCTGACCAGCCACAGCACTAATGGTCGCAGCAACTGCCAGAGTCATCCCGATAATGCCGTACCAGATAGCACGCTTCGCTTTTTCTTGATTAGACAAACCACCAAGGGCGAGTATAAAAAGAACGGCGGCGATGACGTACGCGGCTGTAACGAGTCCTTCGTTAGTGTGCATCCCTCAGCTCCTCTGGAACATTGCCAACATTCGACGGGTAACAAGAAAGCCGCCGAAGATATTCACTGACGCCACAAGCACAGATACTGCGGCCAGCAGCATGACCAGCGGGCTGCCAGAGACAATCTGCAACAAGGCGCCAACTATAATGATCGAAGAAACTGCGTTGGTAATGGCCATGAGGGGCGTGTGTAGCGAATGTGCTACACCCCATATGACATGAAAGCCAATAAATACCGAGAGCACGAAGACAATAAAATGCTGCATGAAACTGGGGGGCGCCACAGCACCGAGGGCTAGACAAAGCGCTCCCCCAAACAAGAGCAGCGTGCCCGTCTGATTAAGCGACTTCTTCATCTCCGCCAGTTCACGGGCTGCTTTTTCTTCAGCGGTTTCTTCGACTTCTTTTTTCTTCGGCAATGAAGCGGCGATCGCATTGACCTTGGGCGGCGGAGGAGGCCAAGTGATTTCACCCTGATGAGCAACTAAGGCTCCCCGAATCACGTCATCTTCAAGGTTAATGTATGGAGAACCATCTTTTTCCGGAGTGAGGTCATCCAACATATGACGTATGTTAGTCGAGTAGAGATTTGAAGACTGAGTCGCCATACGACTTGGGTAGTCAGTGTAACCAATAATTGTCACGCCATTGTCTGAAACGAGCGTCTCATCAGCCTTGGTCAAGCTGCAGTTCCCACCTCGCTCCGCAGCAAGGTCCACTACTACCGAGCCCGGCTTCATGGCCGCGACCATTTCTGCGTTCCAAAGCTCTGGCGCCGGTCTGTTGGGAATCAGCGCCGTGGTGATTACGATGTCGACGTCAGGCGCAAGCTCGCGAAACTTCTCTAATTGTTTCTCGCGGAACTCGGGACTCGACGGTGCCGCGTAGCCGCCGGTTTCCGAGCCATCGATCTGCTCTTCTTCGAAATCGAGGAAAACAAATTCCGCTCCCATGGATTCGATTTGTTCGGAAACTTCCGGGCGCACGTCGAAGGCCATTGTAATAGCGCCCAAAGACACCGAGGTGCCGATTGCGGCGAGACCTGCAACGCCCGCGCCGACTACTAAGACTCTGGCGGGAGGTACTTTACCAGCGGCCGTCATCTGACCCATGAAGAACCGACCAAAATTATTGCTAGCTTCAACCACGGCGCGATAGCCCGCTATGTTGGCCATCGAAGAGAGTGCATCCATTTTTTGGGCACGGCTAATGCGTGGCACCATATCCATTGCCAGCACGCTCATGTTTTTCTCTTTCAGCCTGTCGAGTAACTCTTCATTCGACGCTGGCCAAATAAAACTGATCAATATCTGGCCATCACGCGCGGCATCAATCTCCTCAGCTGAAGGCTCCCGCACCTTGACGATGACGTCTGCGTCACTCCAAACCTCTGATGCCGTGCTAGCGACTTCGACGCCGACCGCCTCATACGCCGCATCGGTGATTGACGCAGCAGCGCCGGCGCCACTTTCCACCAGACAGTCGTAGCCGAGCTTCTGCAAGCGTTCGGCGCTCTCCGGCGTCAGCGCGACACGCGCCTCGCCTTGCGCTATTTCCTTAGGTGCTCCTATCCTCATGCGTTGCTCCAGGGTTCCCAAAGGGAATTGATGTGGACAAAATCTTTACTATTGTCGAACGCTCTTAAAAACGAAGGAATCTTTCGCGCAGATCAAATCACGCGCCATCTGCAGACGTCATACAACCCGCTTTTCAGAAGCATGGCGATGCCAGTTGAGCGATAGGCCGAAAACTACTTGCTGAACGATTGGGTTCGGTCACACCGCGCAATTCGCGAAGCTTGCGCAACGACAGCTGGACCGGGGCCAATGGCCACCGCTTCAGCGTATCCGCGCAGCATGACCAGGACCCCGCAGCACCGCATTCAAAAACACCACGTTTGCACCATCGAGAGCAGCGCGAAAAGTAGGATCAGCAACGAAACCAATCACCAGACCGTCACCGAAGTTTGCCTGAACCACGGCAGGTTTGAATGCCCACTGCTGACGATTTTCTGCCCACAGATGCCCCCCTGCTCCAAGATTCTCAGGCGCCTCAAAATACA
>MDTD01106151.1_pt1 | contig 14915 bp, 14 predicted proteins | sample 811221 | NCBI WGS metagenome assembly MDTD01 (sample SAMN05326646, study PRJNA326480) | marine metagenome | isolation source: seawater | place: Pacific Ocean: South West | collected 2011
CACTAACCACCTAATAACTCTCACAACTGTAACCGATGTCCTTGTGTAAAGTGTAACCGATGTCTGTGTCGCGCCGCTAATTCTTTGAGAATGCAAAATAGGGTCAAACGCAAAATATAAAGATCACGACTTATTCACCAGATTACTGACGTAGTTCGGGGGTGCCATTTTCAGGCGTTCCGCAATCCAGGGATTATTCGCAGTGGTCTCCTTGCACAGGCGCTTGGCGATGCTGACTTTCCAGTCGGCGCCTTTTTGGGAAAGGGCGATGTCATTCTGCTGCTTCTTGAGGCGTTTCCACTCGGATTGCACGATGCGTTCTCGGGTCAGCTCATTGAGTTCCTTCAGATCCACGCCTTCCCAGTCGACACTTGGATTGCCCTTGGCTAATTCTTTGGCGAGATCTTTCTTCGGTTCAGGCGAGCCGAGGAACCATCCGCGAATATTGCTTGGCCAGTGACTCGCGTTACTTGCGTGTCATGCTGAGGAGATTGTGTCAGGAACGGGGAAGCGTTAAATATTTATATTAAGGTTTGCCCCATGTTTATTCCGAAAGAAAAGGCGACTTGCCCAAAAGCCAAAACTGATCTAACTTCTGGCAATCATGGAAATCGCCAAGTCATACATCACGGACGAAAAAGGCTCCGTCAAAAGCGTCGTCATTGACTACGAAGTGTTCAAAAGAATCGAAGAAGCCCTGCTGGATCAGGGACTTGTCGAAGCGATGGAAGAGGTGGAAGACGAATCAGAAATCTCCGCAGAGGAAATGAAGAAAATCCTCAGCGAATAATGGAGACCTCATTCAAAAGAGCATTTGCTAAAGATCTCCGTAAGATCCCACGGCAGAAAAGGGAAAAAATCGAGTCTAGCGATGAAGTTAGCTAAGCCATTAAAAGCAGGTGGATCGCCTGTAATGATCGTAACCGAAAGCGCTTTAATGCGTTAACGGATGGTGAAACCCCGATTCGCTTCGCTCATTAGCCTGCGGCGGGACTTGCAGCGGCTTCGTCGAAGCATTGCCCCGGCGATCGCCCTTCGGGCTACGCCGGGGCGGGGCAGAGAAGCCCATCGTGCTGCAAGGAAGCTCGCATGTTTCTCAAAGCAACTAACTAAAGCTTGGTATTGCGTGTCGAGGAGTCAGCCCCATCCGTAGTCGTCCGAGCCGGTAGGTCCGATCGTAGGCCTTCGCATAGCTAAGGTCGGGTCAATATACGCAAGGCCTATGGAAACTGGAATAAACGAGCGCTGAAGGGGGGGGTCGATGTCTTGCACGAATATGCGATTCAGCCCATTCAGCATTTTGATTTGGTGAAGGGCAAGAATGCCACCGATATGGCACTTTTGATCGATGCGATGGATATCCTCTACATGAAGAAGGATGTTCAGATCTTTTGTCTGGTTTCCTCGGATTGTGATTTCACCCCGCTGGCATGCGCTTGCGATAAGAGGGCAAACAAGTCTTCGGCTTCGGCGGCAAGAACACGCTCGGGCCCTTTGATCATAGAACCTATGGCTTTAAGAAGCTGAGCGATCTGTTTCGAGCAATCGACCTCTTTCAGGTGCGCGAGAATAAGACCGCGAACCAAGTCGTGGTCGAAGTCAAATTAGGCAAAGCTACGCCTAAAAAGAAGGCGGCCAAGAAAAAGGTCGCGAAGAAATACGCGAAAAATGCGGGTGCCTGATTGTTGAGTCTGCCTTCGCGGCTCTATTCCTTGCAGCAGCGGTCCCCGCCTCTGCTGAGGAGACAGAGTTGGCCCAAAATAATAATTCTGCAGAGTTACTGCAATTGGATGCCGTGTATATCTATGGCGACGAGCGTGAGAGCAGTGTCGACACGATCACAGGTGAGGAACTTGAGCGATCCACTGCCACGAGTCTCAACGAGATTTTTAAATCGAACCCTCAGGTGTCCGTCGGTGGCGGTGGGCTACCAGTGGCTCAGAAAGTTTATGTTCGGGGTATCAACGATTCGTTGCTCAATGTTTCGATTGATGGTGCAACACAAGCGGGTGAAGTGTATCACCACCAGAGCCGAGTGTTCATCGATCCGATGTTGTTGAAGGTCGTGCAAGTGGAAGCTGAAATTGTATGCAAACGCATCTCGGGTAGAGCGTGGTTTGGGCGTCTCTGAGGCTTATTTCTCTTCTTGGGCTGACACGGGTGATCAGGTTGAAAAAGAGGTCGCGACTAACTATGAATTGGGCTTTCATTATGAAGCCAATAATTTCTCCTTTGGGGTCGAAGTTTTTGACCAGAAAATTGAAGATGTCGTCAATTATAGTGATGGTGACACAGTTATTTACAGCTCCTATGCCAGTGCATCGGGTCGCACTTGGGTATTTGAGTTGGATTATGCTTTCGAGAATGCGGATGTTAGCCTTGGCTGGAGAACTCGTTTAGTCGAAGGAATGGGGACGATTGGTGGTTATGAATTCGATACTTACGCCACCAGTGATATTTTCGGTGAGTGGAGCCCCACGGAGCACGTGAGCATCACCCTTTCGATCAACAACCTGTTTGACCGAGACTATAAGGATCACCTGACCTTGTATAATAGCTCGCCCACAACTCAAGACGACATCGGACGTGATATCCGTCTCTCTGTCGCCTACAAGTTCTAAGCGATATAGTCTATAACTGAAATTAAACAAGCGACCATCTCTCTGCCCGCGAAGCGAAGCAGAGGGTGGTCGCTTTTTTGTGTAAGAGCATCAGCGGTTCTATGCTCTGTGAGGATAGGCATTGATGGCGAATGGCTGCTCTAGATTGTTCGTTTAACTGCTGGCTGCACGCATCGTCTCCAGGGCTTCGAAGAAATCGGGGAAGGTTTTACCGCAGCAGGCGGGATCGTTGATCGCCAGCCAGGGCTGGCCGTCTTCGAGCAGGTCGAAACTGCCGAGGATGCCGAAACTCATGGCGAAGCGGTGATCCTCGTAGGTGTCTATGGTCAGCAGTTTGCCCTCGTTGCGGGCCTTGAGTGCGCGGGCGCGTAGTTCGTTGGGCTTAATCGATACGGTGAGGGCCTCGGGCTCTTCTTTGACGAGTTGCCCCAGCTTGGAGAGCTCCGCAGCCATGCCGGCGATGCGATCGGTCTCTTGCAGGCGGGTGTGCCCGATGCCGCAGATGCGCACGGAGCCGCCGAGTAGGGGGGCGATCGCCGCGTAGGTCAGAAAGGTGTCGGAGATGGTGTTGAAGTCGATCTCGCGGTGGCCGCGTTGGATGTCGCGCGGATTGGCGCAGGCGACGGTCCATTCATTGTTCTCGGCATCCACGCGCAAGCCGTGATGACTGAGCACGTCTACGAAGTGGGCATCGCCTTGCAGTGGATCGTTGCCGACCTTGGGGATTTTGAGCGTGCCGCCTTGGATCAGGGTGAGTGCGAGAAAGTAGCTGGCTGCGGAGAGATCGGGCTCGATGGCGTAGCTGTGGGGGCTGCTGTATTGAGTCGGCTCCAGGGTGTAGCTGCCGGCATCGTCGGCTTCGAGAGCTTGTGCGCCGAAGGCTTCGCGTAGTTTGAGTGTGATCGCGACGTAGAAGGGGCGCACGTCCGGGCAGCTGAGCGTGGTGGGGGCGCTTCCAGCGGGGGCGGAGAGGAGCAGTGCGGATAGGATTTGACTGCTGCTGCTGGCGTCGACCTCGACCGAGCCACCGTGATAGCCCTTGGCTTTGAGGGTGAAAGGGAAATGGCCCGCTTCACCGTGAAATTCAAATTCTGCAGCGTCGAGCGCGACCAGTGCGTCGAGCAGGCCCGCCATGGGGCGCTCGCGCATGGCCGGGTCGCCGTCGAGCTGGTAGCTGCCGCCTTCGGCGAGTGCGAGAAAGGCAGTGAGGAAGCGTGCCGCCGTGCCAGCGTTACCAATGTGGAGCTCCGCTTCTTTGACGGGGATGGAGCCACCTTCGCCGCGTACGGTAATGGTGTGAGCCGCTTCGTCGGCGCTGACTTGGAAGCCGAGTGTCTCCAGCGCGGCCAGCATGATACGGGTATCGCGGCTGAACAGTGCGCCTTCGAGGCGGGTGGTGCCCTTTGCCAGTGCGGCGAGGATCAGTGCACGGTTGGTGATGCTCTTGGAGCCGGGCAGCTCAATGCTGGAATCGACGGCTTGTGTGAAAGGCTGGATTGGTAGTGGGTCGGACATGTCGTTGAGCTGCGGAATATAAGATGCGCGGTGATAAGCTTGTGTGCCAAGTTCGGGGCGATGAGCTAGAGTTGATCGCGGTATTGTTTGCCGCGTTCTAATTGTTTGATGAGGGCAGGGCTGTCTTGGTTGAGTAGGGCCGCTTTGAGGGAGTGGAGTTCGTTTTCGAAGCCATCGATGGCGCGTAGGACTTCTTCACGGTTTTGTTCGAGGATTTGTTTCCACAAGGTGGGATCGCCCGCGGCCACACGTGTGCTGTCTCGTAGGCCTCCGCCAGCTAGTTGCTTCCAGTCGGGATCTTTTCCCGCTAGGTAGCTGCAGAGGCTGGAGGCGAGCAGGTGGGGCAGATGGCTAATGTGGGCTACGATTTCGTCGTGTTGTTCTGGGCTGCAAATGGTGATTTGCATGCCAATGGCTTGCCAGAGTTGTTGCAGGCCTGTGCTGTCTGAGACGGGGTCGACTGGGGTCAGGATGCAGGCGGCGCCTTCAAAGAGGTCAGCGCGGGCGTGTGCCATACCGGTGCGTTCCGAGCCCGCCATCGGGTGGGAGCCGATGAAATTAACCTCGGTGGCGCGGGCCTCGCGGCAAATCAGACTTTTGGTGCTGCCTACGTCGGTCACGAGGCAGTTCGGTGGGAGCGCAGGCGCGATTTGTTCTAGTAGAGGCACGATGGTTTCAACGGGGGTGCAAATGACGACCAGTTCACTCTCCGCACAAGCCAGTTCGGCTTGTTCAAATACAGCGTCGCACCACTGTGTGTCGAGTGCTTGAGCGCGCGTTTCAGCTCGACGGGACCATGCATGTATGCGCTGGCAGAGCCCACGCTCTTTAAGTGCCAGTGCAAGGGATGCGCCCAAAAGGCCAGGTCCAAGTATGGTAATTTGTTGAAACATGGATGAAGATGACAAAATAATGCTGCAGCTGGATGATCAAGAGTGCGTCTCTGTGCCTTTAGCCTTGCGGCGTCGGTAGCTGCGAGTCATTTAAGGCAGGCAATTTTTACAGCGCCAGCCCCAATTTACTTATGGCAAAATTTAAGAAGTCTTCTAAGCGACACCTTCCTCATCAATCGAATGGCATTAAAAAGTTCGTTTTCGGGCTGTTAATCGTCGTGCTCGCACTCGCGGTTTTAGGTGGTTTTTGGTTTTTGAGCCAACTCGGGCCTAAGGATGTTGATTATCGTAATCTAGATTACAGCACGGAAGTGTCTGAGTCGGTGAAGGCTTTGCAGGAAGAGAGCCTTGCGTTGGAGTCGCAGTTTGAGGATGTGCTGGCTCTGCGCGATCCAGCAGCCGACGACATCTTATTGCTGAAGGGAGCGCTGGAGAAACAGGAGTCGTATTTATCGCTGATTTCAGGCGTGGACTCCGAGGCACAGAAACGAGTGGTTAATTTGAGAGAACGCTATCAGAATTTGGCGGCTGAGCCTTTGCGCTTGGAGAGTTTAGATCTCGAGCGGGAGGCGGAAGCTCTAGTCGAGCAGGAGGAATACGAGAGTGCGCGTAGCAAATTTCGTGAAGCGTATCAGAAGCAGCGGCAAGTAAATGAGAGTTTTCCGCAGAGCGCTGCCTACGATGTGGGACGTGCCACACGCCTAGAGCGACAGGCGCGCTATTTGATGGCGGTTCCTCTGCTGGAGCGAAGCATCGTGCTCGAGGAGGGGGCAGATGCCTTTATTGAGGCCAGAGAGTGGGAGCCTGCCGAGGAGCGATTGCAGCAGGCGATGGCACTGCAGGATCAGTTGAACCGTGAATACCGCGGCACCAATCAGTCCAGCGTAGCTCGATTAGAGCGTTTGCGCGTGAAGTTGGTCGGGATTCGGTCAGGACAGAGTTACGTGGAAGTGCAGCGAGTTGTGCAGTTGGCGGATGAGCGACGTGCGGCGAATGAGAATTTGGAAGCGGCCGCACTTTATTTGGAGGCGTCTCGCTTGCAGCGACAGTTGAATGAAGCGTATCGTGATAGCCCGTATGCATCTTCGGAGCGCGTTTCGGAATACCAGCGTAAGAGTCAGACGGCAGAAAGCTTTGAGCTCGGTCTCGCGATTGAGCGGAATCATGACTTGATGCAGGCATTACTTGCGGAACGCCGTACCTACGAAGCGGCAGAGGTGATTGTGGCGCTGCGCCGTGATATCAAACAGATGGAGGAGGCCTACCCTCGTAGCTCGCTCAATGACGAAGATTTACAGCTAAAGGTTCGCTATCTGAATTTGGTGCAAAATGACTTAGGTTTTATCCAAGACCGCATTTACGACGCATTGTTGCCGATTCCTGAGATTGAGGGCTGGCGCATGTTACGCACGGAGGTCCCGCAGGCTTTGTATTCTTTGATCATGGGCACGAATCCGAGTCGTAATAAGGGAGATGTGCGGCCAGTTGATTCTGTAAGTTGGGTGGAAGCTAAGAATTTTTGTGAACGACTGACTTGGATCCTGGGGCAGTCTGTTCGCCTGCCGACAGAGAACGAGTTTCGTCAGGCCTTGGGGCCGCTGCGCTATTTAGTCTTGGAGGAGCTTGTTTGGAGTGTTTCGGATGCAGAGGGGGTGCCGCAAGCTGTCGGTGCTAAAGACGCCTTTGCCAGTGGCTTTTATGATCTTTTGGGCAATGTTAGTGAGTGGCTCGAATCGATTGACCGCTTTGATACGGAAGATGCCCGCCATATTGGGGGGCATGCGCAAGATCGCTTGGAGTCTATCTTTAGTGTGCCCATTCGTGAGGCGCCACGAGGAGAGCGTAATCGCCTGACGGGCTTTCGTATTGTTGTAAAGGTAGATTAAAACCTGAAAGATAGTGTAAACTTCTCATTGCTAAGCGGAGCTAGATCTCTTGTCTATATTTGATGGAATCGAACGATCCAGCCCCAAGACACCATGACTTGCCACCTCAGGCGCGACGAGCGGTGCGCTTTATTTATATCGCAATGGCGGTTATGATCTTACTGCCTTTTTTGCTGCTTTGGCTGACAGGGGGCATCAGTTTGGATGGCTCCTAGTTTGTGATATGAATAAAACGATCTTAATAGTTAGAGTCTTCTTTTTGCTAGTTAGCTTGCTGGGCTGTTTGCTGCTTAGCTACGTAATTGATGATTGGGACATTTTATTCGTTGTATTTGTAGGTATGAGCGTGGCTGCCTTAGTCATTCTGACGGATGTGTTGCTTGAGGGCTTTTCGTTACGTGGGCTTTCGGCCATTACTTTCGGACTCGCGATCGGTGGTCTGATCGCTTATTTAATTTCAAGTTCACCGCTTTTTGAGCCGCTGGAAGGAGATCCTGACTTGGCTGAGACGCTCTTTCTTTCTCGTTTGTCGCTTTATATTATCTCGATGTATCTGGCCACGGTGGTGGCGTTACGTGGGCGGGACGAATTTAATCTGGTCATCCCCTATGTTCGTTTCAGTGCGCAAAATGTGGAGACATCTGTCGTTGTTGTGGATACCAGTGCTTTGATTGATGGGCGGATTGCTGCGATTTGTGAGAGCCGTTGGTTCGGCTATGCGATGATTGTGCCTAGATTTGTGCTCGACGAGTTGCAAGCGGTCGCTGATTCGTCTGATAGCTCTCGTAAGGAGAAGGGGCGTAAAGGGCTGGATGTGCTGAATCGTATTCGGAAAATGAAACACATCGATTTGCGTATTCACGAGAGTGATGTGCCAGGGCGCGATGTGGTGGACTCGAAGCTCGTTTACTTGGCGGAGTCAATGAAGGCGAAATTACTGACTACGGATTACAATTTGGCAAAACTAGCTGAGTTTCATGGAATTGAGTGGTTAAATATCACTTCATTGGTGAAGTCGTTGAATCAAGAGGTTTCTGTGGGCACGCGTTTGAATGTCGAACTCATTCGGGCCGGCAAAGATTCCGGCCAAGCGATTGGATATTTGCCAGATGGTTCAATGCTAGTGGTCAATAATGGCCGTAAGTGGATCGGGCGCGAGATACGCGTGGAGGTCGATTCAGTAGTGCCTTCCTCTGGCGGGAAGATGGTATTCGCGACGCATTATCCAGATGTTGCTACCAGTCGACCTTGATTCGGCTTTTTGCGGAGATATCAGGTTAAAAACTTTGTTAAAACCTGTTGGTGGCATTATTTTACTTGGTTTATTCGTACCAATGTCATTGTTTGTGTATGTCTGGGGGGATTTCTTCAGGCGTATATATTACATCATACTAAATAAAAACAAGGAATATCATTATGAACACACAAAGCAAAAAAGGTTTCACTCTCGTCGAAATCATGATCGTAGTCGTTATCATCGGTCTTCTCGCTGCAATGGCGATCCCAGCCTTCCAAAAGGTTCGCGCTACATCTCAGGAAAAAGCAATTCTCAACAACTTGCGTCAATTGGCATCCGCTGCTGACCAGTATTTCTTGGAGTATGGTGTTGAGACTATTGCCAGTGATAAGCTTGTGGGTGATGGTAGCTACGTTAAAGCATTTAGCTCTGTAGCTTCTGAGTCTTACTCAACATCTATCACAACTGGCACAGACATTCAGGCAACAGATGTTCCAACTGCGGTTAGCAACACAGGGATTTTGTCAGTTGATTTCTAAGCGATTCGTTTAAATCAATTCTCGTATTTATCAGGTTGCCTCTCAGTATTGGGAGGCAACCTTTTTTTATATATATACATGTCTGGTTCACTGATTGTAGGCTTCTCGCTATTTTTGCTATCCTGCGTTGTTTCCGTATTATTGGGCTTTGTTTGTTTTGATAATTCATCCGCGGTTCAATTGCTAAAGCATGCAGGCTATTGGTGGATGCTGATTACTTTCATCTGTTTTCTGTTGGCGTGTCAGCGGCAGTTTACTGGCTCAGCAAGCGCTTTACTGGCATCTATTCGGCGACACAAATACGGTCTCTTGGGGATTCTTCTTTCTTCTTGGTTGTTACTGGGAATGCAGCCGATGCGTTTCAAGATTTTGATGGATGAGCCGGTTTTGGCTGCCACGGCCTTGCAGATGCATTTAGAGAAAGAGGTATTAACTGTTAGTAAGGCCTATAACATTGATGGGGATTTTCAGTTGCTGGGCGGTTATGTAGATAAGCGCCCATACTTCTATCCCTTTTTGGTCAGCCTATTGCATGATTTGACTGGATATCGTTCCAACCAGGGGATCGTGTTAAATGCGATTTTGACCCCGGTTTTCATGGGCTTGCTCTACATCGCTGGTGTCTGGTTGTGGCCTCGGTATGGTGGCTTCTTCGCGATGGCGCTTTTTTTAACCGCTCCTATATTGTCTATGGTAGCAACGGGAGGTGGTTTTGATCAGCTTAATTTGGTGATGTTACTCGTTGTGATGATTGCATCGCGGTTATATATTGATAAGCCTTCACCTCAATCGCTCAATCTATTGATTGGGGCTGGGGTTCTGCTGGCGCAGACACGTTACGAGTCTGCACTTTATGTAACTGCGGTGGGGCTTATCGTGGCCCTTGGTTGGTGGAGAGATCGGCGTATTATTGTGACCAAGACTTTGATTTTAGCTCCCTTATTTATGCTGCCTGTCGCCTTGTTGCAGCGAGCCTTTCACGAGGACCTGTGGCAGCTTGCAGATACGAACGCGGCGGCCGCTTTTTCGATATCCAACGGTTTCGAGAATCTATTGCATGCATTTAATTATTTTTTCAGTACGCAGGATACAACGCCAAACAGTATCCTACTGTCCATTCTAAGTGTGGTTGCTGTTGTGCTATTCTTGTTTTATTGGCGGCGTTTATATCAAGAGTTTGGCCTCCAGTCGATGGCTGGAGTTGCCATCTTATTAGTCGGGGCTCTCAACTTTCTTATTTTGATGGGCTATCATTGGGGGGCTTTGGATGACATTGTGGCGACGCGGCTAGTGCTTCCCTATCTGCTTTTTCAAGTGTTACTTGTTGTTAAGCTAGCGGGCTTACTTCATTGGCCGAAATTAGGACCTGTTTTACTGATAATAGTGGCTAGTTATTTTATTTTTTATACGCGGCCATTATGTGCGCGTACAGATTTTTTAAAACATGCATTGCCACCGGCTGAGGCGCAATGGTTACGGGAGCGTGTGCGCGAACGATCGGATCAAAATATATTGTTTGTTACAAATCGACATTTGATTGCGTTGATTGAGCAGGAGTCCGCTACGCTACCTCAGTTGGTATTACGTCGACCACAGTATTTAGAGCTGCATCAACGATTACGTACCTTCGATGACGTGCTATTTGTGTACACAAATCATACGGTTATTAAGAATAATGGGGAATTGCTGGAGGATCATCTCAATGAGCAGTTTGAACTCGAAGTATTGCAAACAGAGCAATTGGCGCCTGGTGTAATCATCACTTTAGCCCGCTTGGTGAATGTTCATTTGGACCAGAACCAGCAACTGACTTTCGACCTGCAAGTCGACGACGAGTCCTATATGGACCGGGGCATGGAGATGGTTGCTAAATTGCTATTCTAGTGGTGTATAAAATGATGAATATTTCCTGTCATCGAAAAGTCGTGTATCAATGGATATTGGCGGCTGTGCTAGGGCTTGGTTTATGTGTCGGTATCTTATGTGTGCCGGCAGGAGATGCCTCGCTGCTAGTGCGTTTGTGCGGCTATGGAGTGCTCGCTATTACTTTTGTGTTGTGGTTGTATTCCGTGGTTCAAGTGCTTCGAGAAGCGTTACTATCACCTCGCGGCGTGCGATTGAGAGACACCGTTCATTTTATTGCAGCGATCGGAGTTGGGGCCTATGTCATTTTGAGCCATGCTCATTTTGATTATAAGATCGTTGGGGATGAATACGTAATCTCAGCAACTGCGAAGCACATGCATGAGACCCGAGAGGTAGCTTATAGTACCCTGGTGGTACATGATGGCAGTCGAGTGCAGAGTCTTCACTCTGCCGTCGATAAGCGCCCTTGGTTGTATCCGTTCCTGGTTGCCTGCATGCATGACCTGTTTGGTTTTAGTGCTCCAAATGCTTTCGTGCTAAATGTGATTTGCTTGCTGCTTTTTTTGGCTGCAATTTATTGTTTCGGTTACTTCTTGTTTCGTATTGTCGGAGGCTGGCTTGCGGTTTTGCTATGGGCGAGCCTGCCATTACTGGCTCAGAACGCCACCGGCGCTGGCATGGAGCTAGTCAATTTATTGGGAATACAGCTATTAATTTTAGTTGCCGTCTTATATCTGCGCAGTCCCAGTCGGTGGGGGCAAAGTTGTTTGTGGCTTTCCTGTGCGCTGCTCGCTTGCGCGCGCTATGAGTCTATACTATTTCTGGCTCCTGTTGCTTTCGTTGTTGCATTTGGATGGTATCGCCAGCGGACGGTTGATTTTACTTGGTCTGTGCTTTGGGCGCTTCCTTTGTTTGCTTTAGTCTTCCTTCAGAACAAGATTTATAGCGTGACAGAGTCATCGTGGGAACTTGCGAAGGGGGCGACGCAGCCATTTTCAATTAGCAATGCGATTGGCAATGCTCCGCATGCTTTGTACTTTTTCTTTGCGCATGATCCTGCGATCGCGAATTCCTTATTGATTAGTATATTGGGAGGAGGGGCTATTATTAGCTTAGTTGTGATGGCTGGTAGGTGGATTCGAAGCAAAGCGTGGCAACAGCCTGAGTGTATAGTCTTGTTGGCCTTTGGGAGTTTTCTGATCATTCATTTCGTTGTTATTCTAGCGTTTCATGCCAGTCAGCTTGACCGTCCTTTTGTGGCTCGTTATGCGCTTCCGTTTCACATTCTTCTTGTTGCGGCTATCATTTCTGCAATCCGTCTAGTTACTCGGGAAAGGCCTGGTGTGGCTCGTTTCGTTTGCTGTTTGACGATCGGTTTCATTGTTACGTTTACTTTTCCGGCAAATGCCCGTGAAGTTTTTTCTACTCGTAGTTTTATCGTGCGGGAAAAGAATTGGTTGTTCGCTACTTATTCAGGGATGGCGACTGATCGGAATTTAATTGTGGATTTCTATTCTCAAAAGTGGACGCTTTATGAGCAGCCGGCAATCACCCCAGGGCAGGCGCTCGAGGTGCTGCAGAATGATACAAGTGTGTTTGATTTTAAGAAATTTTCGTCTGTTTATCTGGTTGTTAGATGTCGATTCTCAGGAGGCGATTATCAGCCTACTCAACGAGAGACAATGCAGCTGCTGGAGCGATTGGATGTAGAATTGCTAGCTGAGCGAAGCTTCAGACCATTGGAATTGACTAGATTTTATCGCATCGTTGATTAAGCATAGATGAAAGGCCTGACTTACGACTTATCCTTACTAAATCGAAGCGCCGCCGCTTGGAAACGTTCAGCAGGTTTACGCGAGATGTATGCTGCGTTGTATCGCGAAGTGAATACTCACTGCGTGGGAGATGCTGTGCTTGAACTGGGGTCGGGAATCGGCGTCAGCCGGGAGTTTTTGCCTAAAGTAGTGACGACGGATATCGTTAAGACAGAGTATGTGGATCGCGCCATGTCTGCTTACGATATTGAACGGCCTGCTGAGCAACCAAAGTGGTCGTCTATTTTTGCAATAGATTTGCTTCATCACCTGCGTGAGCCTATGCGTTTTTTCGAAAGTGCATCGAAGCAGTTAGCTACAGGAGGGCGTATTGTATTGATCGAACCCGCGGCTACTTTCGGGGGGAATTTATTTTACAAGTGCTTTCATCACGAACCAATTAGAATTAGGAGAGTGCAGCCACCTTTTGTTTTTGAAGCTAATGGGCGTGATGGTGAATTCGCGAATATGGCGATGGCTGAAGGGATGATCAAACGTCACTCTGGGGAATTTATTCGCGCTTTGGAACAGTATGATCTAAGTTTAAAACTAGTTCAATATAGGGATGTATTCGCTTATCCACTTTCAGGTGGATACTCCAAACCGCAGTTTTTACCTACGGGCTGTTTGAAAGCATTTCTTTTATTTGAATCCTTGTTGCCCCAGTTTGTGTTGCGCCGTGTGGGCTTGAGAATCTTAGTCGTGCTTGAGAAGCGGTCGAGTTGAGCGCGGTCGAAAATGGGTGAATACAATATGTTAAAAAATAATTTCAAAGAACATTTCGACTGGGTCGCTGAAAACGGTGGGGCTTATCGCAGGCGTCAAGTGGGCTTTCGCGCGCAATTACAAGCTTACTATAAATTTCATATCGAACCAGGTCAGAGAGTGCTTGAGTTCGGCTGCGGGGATGGTGAGTTGTTGGAGTCACTACGACCTTCACGCGGGCTGGGAATTGATTTGAGTTCTAAGATGATCGAGGCTGCAAAGTCGAGGACGCATGCAACTCAGGTTGAATTCATAGTCGGTGATTTGGAAACTACTGAGCTCGAGGAGCAATTCGATGTCATCATTTTAGATTATTTAATTGGTTATCTTTCTGATGTGCATGCCTGTATCGCTAATTTGCGTCGCTTGTGCCATGCGCGCACGCGCATTCATATAGTATCGCTCAACCATGTTTGGTTACCTCTTATGAAATTGGCGCGTGGTCTGCGTTTGACGAGTCCGCAGCCTCAAAGTAACTGGCTGAGTTCGACGGATATCCAAAATATACTTGAACTCAATGGCTTGGAAGTTGTGGGAGGGGCGACGGAACACATGGTACCTTTTCGAATTCCGCTGCTAGCGCCTTTTTTTAATAGTTTTGTGGTTCGCTTGCCCTTTTTTCGGCATTTTGGCATGTCGACTACAGTAGTGGCTCGACCCGCGACCCCTCCCTTAATTGATGGTGAGATTAGTTGCTCGGTGGTGGTGCCGGCGCGCAATGAGTCGGGTAATATTCGTGCCGCTCTAGATCGCATCCCAGTGTTGGGAAAGCAGACCGAAGTGATATTTGTTGAAGGTAATAGTGTGGATGACACTTGGGAGGTGATTCAGCGCGAAGTGGCCGCTTATGACGGGCCCCATCGTGTGCAGTTTTTACAACAGCCCGGCAAGGGGAAGTGGGATGCTGTGTTTGCCGGCTTTGCGGTGGCGCAGGGCGACGTATTGGTGATTCAAGACGGGGATTTGACGGCTCCGCCTGAAGATTTGCCGAAATTCTACGAAGCGATTGCGTCTGGAACCTGTGAGTTTGCGAATGGTTGCCGTTTGGTATATCCGATGGAGTCGCAGGCGATGCGCTTTCTCAATTTGCTTGGTAATAAATTTTTTGCGGCTTCGCTGAGCTTTGTGTTGGGCCAGCCGATCAAAGATAGCTTGTGTGGCACCAAAATGATGCTGCGCTCTGATTATGAGCGATTGCTTAAACGGATCGAAGTTTTAGGAGATTTTGATCCTTTTGGTGATTTTAATCTGCTCTTCGGCAGCTCGATGCTGGACCTACGAATTCGTGATGTGCTGGTGCGTTATCGGGATCGTACTTATGGTGACACCAATATTTCTCGCTTTAGGCACGGATGGATCTTGCTGCGTATGACTTGGTTTGGTCTGCGTAAAATCCGCTTCTTCAGCCTGAAGCCGCGGCGCAGTTGAGGCGGGCGCGGTTACAGACTTGGCAGGTGACTAAACGCAGAGTGCTCTAGGCTAAGGGTAATTGTAGGCGAAAGGTGGTGCCTGCTGGGGAGGATTGGGCTAGCTCGATATTACCGCGGTGGTCGCGGAGGATACGTTTGCTGATAGAGAGACCGAGACCCGTGCCATCGGGGCGGTCGGTCAGAAAAGATTCGAAGATGTCAGCTTGAATGGCTTCCGGAATGCCGCCGCCATTATCGGCGATTGTTAAATGCGCATTGAATTCGTCGGCAGAGGCTTCGATTTGAATGAGTCCGCCGTCGGGCATCGCTTGGGTGGCATTGAGAACTAGATTGAGTAGGACCTGCAAAA